>Ga0136643_10001800_pt1 | contig 26864 bp, 10 predicted proteins | sample TergutLab28metaG_FD_96883 | JGI IMG/M metagenome (GOLD analysis project Ga0136643, IMG submission 96883) | Labiotermes labralis P1 segment gut microbial communities from Petit-Saut dam, French Guiana - Lab288 P1 (version 3) (version 3) | ecosystem: Host-associated > Arthropoda: Insects >... | reverse complement strand
TGTCAGTGCTTATTTACAGGGATAACAGTATTCGTTAACTTACTGTTTCTACACAGTGACGGGTCTACACATTCGGCTATCTCCCACGCGCGCGCGCACACATACACACACACACACACATAAACACACACACACACACACACTTCCTGTAAAATGACTCTGCTCACGAAACGTATCAGAAATCCTAAAGGATGGCCCCTTGAGGGCTGAAACATGTAGCTGTGTAACAGTGTGAACAAAGTGGTATTAACATATATTAGTGCATTAGTCGGATTTTTACATAAAATACTCCTTGTCTCGTTTAGTTTCCGTGAAACACCACACCTCACACAATCAACCCATGTATTCACATTTATTGTATTCTCAAGGCATAGCCGAAACAGTACTCCAATTCGGTATCCAAGCCCCAGAATACGGCGTCACATTCCAGAAGAAAATTTTCACGTGTTTATTATCAACGAAGCAGCGTGCTTTAGAGTCTCTGTACTCTATGCAATGCATCCCTGACCAACAAGAAAGTGGCTGATAGGTACAGACGGAACGAATTAGAGAATGTGAAGCAGACTCATACACGATTTGAACCTTGACCTTTCAGCGGGGTACGCAGAGGTGCAGTTGGTTGAGAAACTGCGTTGTAAGCCGGAAGGCCGTGAGTTAGATTCCCGATGGGGACATTGGGATTTTTCACAGACTTAATCCTTCCGGCTGCGACTCAGCCTCTAACACATGTGAGCACCAGGGATGTCTCCTGGTGGTAGAAGCAGCCGGTGCGTAAGTCTCACAGCTTTGCCACCTTCATGTGCCAACTACCTAAGAATCCTGAGGGCCTCATATTCCTGCAGCCCTAAGGGTCTATCTAGGCCTATAAAGGGGGTAGGTTGTTTTTTATAAAGAGTTAAACATTTAATATCACAGTAGACATGTAGGTACCCGTTGTAACAAGGACATATTTTAAAATCCTCTACATGGTGTTTACTCCCAACCGGTTCTTACTCTCTGAACGCGCTACGTACATTTGCCGACGTTTGAAAGAAACCTACAGTTTCCGTCTTGAGGGAAGTTTACATGACGTCACATCCTAGAAGAGAGTACCCTTCACATTCACCGCTGAATTAATCTCAAATCCCACATAGTGTTCCTTTCGAACGCCCGTAGATTAGACACCCTCCGAATTAAGAAAGGAAGCTACCTCGTTCCTCGGTAAACTTCTGCGGGATTACAAGGAATGACGTTCAGAAGACTGCACACTTCGTAGTCACCCCAGTAGAAAGGTCTAATCTCACGTTCCAAACATTTAAATGAATCAGGAAAGCCGTTATTACAGCACCAGCATTTAGGTATGTGGGTGTGTGAGGCGGAGAATAGCGAGGGTTTGCCTTATTTTCTTTCTTTCTATCTTTCCGTCTAGTGGCGCTACGGCCCATTTTCGGGTCATGGCCTCACCTTTCGAGGCTTCGCGATCACACTCAGGCACGCCACACTCGGTAGGACGCCTCTGGACGAGTGTTCATCCCATCGCAGAGACCTCTACCTGACTGCACACAACACTCACGAACCCACAATACCATCAAGCGACGGGCCGCGGACCTACGCCTTAGACCGCGCTGCCACTGGAATCGGCGAGTGCTTGTCCTAGTAACCCTCAGTCAAGGTGACATACCAAATGGCCGTATTAACGACTAATTCACCGACGCCTGACTTGCATTTCACAGTAATAGCCAACTGTACTGTCTCTCAGCACTAGCATACAGTGGCAAGAAATTCTGTCTCCTAATTGTAAGGCACAAGAGCTGACTTCCGGCCCAGGATTAGCAGCCTTTAATTGATTTCTTCTTTCAGTCATCCTACCATCTCAATTTGCATCGAACAACAGGTCCCTGCGTGGCCGCTGTACGAATGGACAGTATTTCTATTGCCGAGGTAAACTGTGCACAGACATTTCACTTATGTATTTGTTACTCTGCCTTAACGAACAGGTCGGTCCAGCAGCGACACACGAGCCATACCGAGACGTTGCAGCGTCTAACCTCGACCCCAACTTGTAAAGTATTCGTACCAAAAATAAATGAAGACAGGCTAAAACACGATACGCAAAATCGTGGAGTACAAATCTGTAGAATATGTGTACTCCAGTATGAAGTATAATTCCTGGCTTCTTTTTTACTCTACGGTTAATTCTCCTTGAATGGCGTAACGATAAACGGCAATGATAATATTATTAATATGTGCGATCAAGTAAATAATGTGCATGTATAACAGTATTGCATCCATTAGCAAGGCGTTCATAACACACGTAAACAAATGAGAACAATAAAAAAAACCGGTGGGGACGAGATTTTCCGCCCGTCCAGACCGGCCCTGGGGCCCACCCAGCCTCCTGCACAATCGATACCGGGTCTTTCCCAGGGTAGAGGTGGCCGGGGTGTGGGGCTGCCCCCACCCCATCTAGTGCCGAGGTCCTAGAAAGAGTAGAGCTATACCTCTACTCACCCTAAGGGCCTTCGTGGCCTATAAAAAGGGTGAAAACCTACCTACCTACTTTATGCTCAACAGTTCTTTCCCATCAAATTAAAGCCTTCACTAAAACTGTCCTTACTGAAACCCGGACTTCTTTCAGCATGTAGTTGCCTCAGACTAAGTTGAGTGTGTCGTTATGTGAACCCACAGCATCTTTTCATTCGAGCGGTATCTGTCTTGATTCGGTGCGTAAGAAAATTGATTTAGTTCACCTACTTTTAAAAGCCAGGCTTCGTAAATAAGTGATGGTTGTACAAAACACGTATTGTTCCAACTGAAAAACGGTTAACCAGTTCCCCTTCGGCAATAACTTGAATGTTTTCCACAGCAAAATAATTTTTCCCATCCAAATGTCTCTTCAGGTACATTTTCGACGAGGACAGGTAAGTTACGCTACATTGAAACCAATAACGCCGTTTCTAAGTGTTTCAACAGTTATCTCCATATATTAGGGTTCACACCTTTCGTATTCAACAACTCCTGGCCTCAGACAACCGCAGCCAAAAATGTATTTTTCAGTGGCTTGCATGACAAGGCTTTCGCTTGAAACTCCGTGCTAGTTGCACACAATTATAGAAGAAAACCTAACACAGGCGTAGAAACATTAGCACTTAAATAACAGAAGGAAAACTTTGTACAGTACTGACAATTTGTAACAGAATGCATGGTTCCATGAATGGCCCACCGGTCCATTCACGGGGCCCTGTGGTGGTCCACCGATGGCAACTGCGACATTTTTCGTTTTCACACTTCAAATGTTCCATGGAAACTGGAAACTAAGAAAACTGGCAGAGTAAATTATACAGTACAGAACACACTTTTACCTCGTACATAGAAAAAGACAATCCTTATTTTCTGTAATGATAAATAAACGTTGACGCATAAGCCCAAAATAAGAACAGAAAGGTCGAAAGTTTTTGTAGCCAATTTTCTAAGTGGCATTTTCACGTACCAGAATCAAAACCTGAAAAAGATGACATGTCAGAAGTTGCTACTCCCGCAACCCTGAACACGCCTTTGCTATCAACACTATTTGAAATAACGAGGTGGTCCATCCATTGCTACGGTCCAACGATGGTGTACTTACTATACAATTATGGGTACCGACATGTTATATTAGAAATAATTCCACTTCATTTGACTCTCTTTCAGTAACAGCGCCACGTATCAATAGACACTGGCGGCCAAATGTTATGGAAACCTTTATCGTTTCCTTCTTTTTTTGAAAATCAGTCACGCTTTGACAAAACACAGTGAATGACGAAGATAAAATAATCAGGAAGAAATACATTCTCAACGGCGCGAAAACAAGCTATCGCAGCCATCCACCACGTGACTGTTGCCATAGCAGGTGTTCTGGGTTCTTGCGTCCTGTGTTTGATTATTTATTACCGAAGTTTGGGAGAAATTTACTGTCTTCATCATCAGGGTTATGAGATAACTCACGGACTCATACAACTGAACATGAAGACGATACGCTCCTTCGAAACGTCGGGAAGCATTTACCCAAACACAAGGCGCGACAAGCCAGAGGGCATCCTCAACATGAAAAAAGGTTCGAATCTAATAAAAATCTTCCAGCGCTGTTTCATTTCCAGCGGGTAAAGCGGCAAATTTCCCTCTGCACTATTCGTATCCTTTGCTACAGTATCATTTCCTCACCGTCTCTCGCGTTTGTTACAGAAGCGACAGAGGGAATTAGCTATTATTATTATTATCATCATCATCGCCATACTTACATTTAAATAGACCCTGTGCAGAAAATTCCCATTTCCCCCTCTTTTTTCTCCCCCCCCCCCCCATCACTTTCAAGCGCCCTGAAGCCTAAAGTTAGCAGGTAATACTCTGCTGCCGCAGTATCTTAGCAAATAAGTTACACAAACTGTATATAACACAAAGTAACTATTTTCAAAAAAATTAAGTTTTTTCCTTTTTTAATAGAGAAAAGGAGTCATTTTCTTCGTCTCAGTGGTAAAGCGGTGATACTAGCTATACCGGAGAATGAAACAATGCTTGAGAAAATATCATCCACTGAGTTCGTCAAAAAATTCCCGCCATCTTATAGAAGCCAAATCGCTGCTGTTCCCACAATAACCCGCTGACGTCACCATATCCTCCTTCGTACGAAGCCAGCTCATATCTTGTCACGTTCTTTCTCTAAGATCATTTTAGCTATCCTACCGTCTGTGTCTAGGTATTCAAAGCAGTCCCTGCTCTTCAGGTTTCACGATTAACATTGTGTATGTTCTCTCTCTCTCTCTCTCTCTCTCTCTCTCTATGTCTCCCAGCGTTAGCGGACGCAGTTATTCTAATACGTCGCGAGTAGGGGTCCACGTGTTTTAGTTCTAGCAGTTAGAATAAGACCATCATATTTAAAGTAAGTGCCGGAAATATTTTCGTTCGGTTGGCAGACACACATCACACGCCACAAACGTGTTGTTTATTACACGTCGCAGTTCAGTGGGTTCTGGAAGTTAAGCGAGCAGAAGGAGACTAGCGACAATTGTCTGATAAAATAATGCCTCTATAGTGTCACTTCCAGAGAAATAACCAGCAAAACTATATTTTAATATTCAGACAGACTGGAAGGTAACGGATTCGGATGTAGAATAGACCTTTCTCGATTCGCCTATCCATGAGATCGCGACATTTTTGGAACTATTCTTCATGTGGATACATTTTCATGGTTTGGACTTTACTGTCTGAACATATATACATTTTGTGATATATGTGTTCCTCAAGGCGGCGGCTGTTACGATTACTGTCTTCTAGGGCGTGACGTCATGAAGTCTGGTAGAAGTGTAGGCCTACCTAAATTTAAAAAAAGTTATACACGCACGTAAAATTAAAATCATTAATTTGGTTCGCACAGGCACACTTCAAGTTACCTTTTAGGCTTAAAATGTTGCCTTCGAACTCCGGCTGGTTGGTTTAACATCAAAAGCAACTTTCACCAGTACTTTCCTTAACACTGCAATGCCCACGCTGTATTGTTGTGTAATCTGTCAAGATTAATAGCGATAACATAAAAGCGAAGTTAATTTCTATGTTAAGTAAAACATAAACTGTAATGCGCTACTGGGGGCCGATAAACAAAGCAAGCAATCTTGTAACTGCACGGGTGTGAGTTATTGTTTCGGCAATGACCACATAATTTGTCAAAACCACAGCAGCTTTACCTCGCAATCTTACGCAAGCGAATCCAGACATGATCAAAATCCAAACATGGCCATCGAAAACATAATCAAACCTGAGAAATGCGCTCTTCTGAGATTTTAGGCAGCGCGGAATTCCAGAAGAGTGCAGAACTCATTTATGTCGGGGCGAAAGTCTGAAATCACATATACTCGAACCTTCAGCTAAGGTCGAGCCTTCTACACCACATCCATGCGATTCATAACGTATCTCGCATACCTAGACAGACGTTGTGAGCAAAAAAGAAAAATCTCCGCGCTTATAGCACCTAGTAAGTGTACGCCTTCAGAACATTTATCAAATCAACGCACTTATGTCACCTACTAATGGTGTGCTGTAGAAAGATTGCAGCTCGGGAAGTTGAAAAATTTTAATAATCACCGCACTGATAATACCTAGTAAAATGTACCATCGACAGAGTTGTCAAAATACCACACTTGCAGCACAAAATAAGAGCGCGACGTCGGAAGATTTCACAAATTACCGCACTGATAGCACTAAAGGTGTGCTGCTGACAGAGTTGTCAAATTACCGCAATGATAGCACCTGCGAAGCCTGCGCTGTAAAGAGATTTGTCTAATAACCACGATGACAACAGCTATTAAGGGTGTGCTGTCGAAAAAATCAAATCTACTGCTACCTCCCAGCCATCTAGCTAGATTTACAGTGCATTATATATACCTAGACATAGAGACAAACAAACGTGAATAAATAAATTCATGCTACACCCGACCATTCATTTGCCCTTTCTTCTTGTCTGTATCAACAAATGTTCAATATTTCTTGCCGTGCGCCATATATAATACTGCTGCATAACCACTCAATGTGCAGCCTATGCTTGCTGAACGAAATAAATGTCGTATTTCATAGAACTTGATTTTTTAAAAGAAAAGTCACGTTCATTAGGGTACGAAAGTCTTTTACACAAGGCTGAAGCACTGCAGCTCAGTAAGAATCATCAAACGTAATACCCTCCTATACACTCTCACGGTACTCTTGTGACTGTCACCCACTAGTCTGCATTAGTGGGCATGTGAATTTGATACTTCATGCACAAACAATCTGAAAAAAAATCACAGACGATTCATAAAAACAGTTTTGTTTCATTAGACTGTAATCTCCAAGAGTAAGCTGGGTGAGTTGGCATCGGAAGAACTAGTCAGATTTTAAGGCGCCTTACTCTGCATATTCGAGGTTTTGCGATATGTTTTCGGGGAACCGATCGCAAAATATGTCTAATTCCAAACCTGATAACGGTGGAGCGCTGTTCAGCACGAAGCACAATTTGGTAAGCCTCTTATTCTTGTGGCTGGCATGTTATGTATATATCACGTGTCACACTTTAGTCGTCCACTCTCAAAATTCATGGGGCTGAGGGGAGGGTCATACGGTCCTACTGCATTCGTTGACAGCGTTCGCGCCGTAGAAAACAAATTGCGCTCTCTTTTACCAGAACTCAATTACAGTTAGTCGCACGTCACGGAGAATTAGCTATGTCCAGCGACGAGCTGCAACAACGTTCCACCACGTGGGCTCACGTGTATCTGCGCAGCAACTGTTATTTAACTTATCTCAGGAAGTTTAGTGAAAAAAATACATCAAAATAAAAGCAGTATTTTTATCGTTGAATTACGTCTTGTGGCTTCACCGTTCGAGAGCTGCCAACTGATGCTTCCCAGTGAATAATCCCTTCGAGAAAAGTCTATTGTGCCACCAAAAAGCGAATCCAAGATACCACCGACAACCGGGGCATCATCGACGGAAGGGTGTCTGGAATGATATAACTGCGTTATAGACAGGGACGGTATTCAACCGGACGAAAATTTGCGGCTTTTCCTGTCCCAGACTTTTCCAGATAACTGAGAAAATCAAGAAAACCCCCGTAACCAAGATTCGAAACCAAACAAATACGAAGCAACGGTAGTACCCACTACAGCGCGATGTTCGCCTTTTTCTTACGTAAGAGTTATTCGGTCGATTCATTCGTTCGCCGCGGAGTTCTCCTACGAGCTGTCAGAGGTTTCTAAACAGTGGCTTCATGGACAATATGAAGCGTAAAACTTGCAGGATTAGAGCAAAAAATCAAGGAAAGCAACCCGTTTAAATTTCCTGCTCTAACTGGGTATCAGGTACATGAAAACGACTGGAAACTTTAACTCACTCCAGCAGTCGACAAAGAATACAGAACCGGGGAGTTGAGGTGATTCCCTCAGACAGTAATCACCATCACGGCTCCATGCATCTAGTCTTCTTCACGGGCATTGAAACTGATAAGAGGGTCGCATTTACGTCACAGTAGTCACAGATAAAGACGTCTATTGCGTTGCATTCAAACTCTTGTTCCTTACAGCCAGCAGTCTAAGAACAAAAGCCATACTTTATATGACCTGCCAAGCAGCATGAAAGTTAATTTATGATGTAATAATACTGGTATATGATGCAAATGGTCCAGTAGTGTTCATCTGCGCTACGCTTCTCGTCCTACTATCAGGCTACAAGTCGACTCAACGTTATGGATCTTTCCCTGCGTTGAATGTTATGCACAACTATATGCGAAATACTTGAATATTTAGCGACTACTAATCGACAGGGATAACTTGTTACAACAACACTTTAAAGGATTTACAATTGCTTTAAGAAGTGTTCTGTCTTCTCACACATTGCTACCATGAGCTCAATCTGATTGACTGAAAAAAGCAGTCGCATTGAGTCTGGATATTTGAATGTTCATAAACTCCGAATTTGGACTACATGGTGTATTTGCTTGTTTCGCATGGTTCTTGTAATATACGGCGATTATTTTCAAAAACAAATTCAACCGACTGGTTTATATAATGAGAATGAAGAGTATTCGCTGAGAGATGAGAAATTAATTTTTAAATGTAATTTAGAATACTGTTGTCTTCAAAGCGTTAAGCAACGCCTTCTTTACTCCGATTAACAGCAACATAAATGACAAGTAGGACAAACAGTACCAAACTACTCCTATCCAGAAGACTCGTTTATTGCATAGGTCTCCGTTTACTCTACTGTACATTCCTAATTGGGCGAGTTTGCAAAATCATTGAACGCTTTCTTATTAGCTGATGGCAGTCCACGTAGCATAAACGATCAGTATTAAAACTTTTCAGTCCATACGACGAAGCTAGTGGAACTATGAACTAGCAGGGTCTAATTACGCAAAATAATTTGTCCATTTCTGCGCGTAATTTACACCAGTACCTATTCCTAATACGTTCATTCTAACATACGTAACTTCAAAATTCAGCACCATGGTCATGTTTGCAATAGCCAAGACATAAACAGCACAAATTTCATAGGTATGTTTATGGTTGACAGACCTAAATACGAATTTCACATACTAGCTTCAATAGTATTTTCACTCTCACAGTCATCACATCGACACCCAAATATAAGAATACATATAGAACGATCAATCACGTTATGTGGACTCAAGAAACACAATGTGCACAGCAGAGCACACCTGCAATCGAATTATCATGCAATGCACACGCGGCCAATACTGCAACATGCTCTGAAACCTCGGTGCGTTCGAGAAGATAAATGCCACAACGCAGTTCGCAATACATTACACTGGTCGACGTCATCCATACGCTAATAGGTTTCGGCGATTTGAGCAGCGCCTCCGTGAGGCACAAAGGGTAACTCGCAAGGAACCTGTTAAATTCAGGTCGCCCACGGACCGTACAAACACCGGCCGATAGAGATGCCACAATTACAGTTGTGTAAAGACAGCCAGGAAGCTCACGTGATATCGCATGACAACTGGAACTATTCCAACCCAAGGTCCCCCGAAGTACTTACTGACGATCAGCTCGATCCATACCACTTACAGCGGAACTACATCTGTTTCCGGAGATCATCCTCGGAAAGTTTGATCTTTTGACACCTTAAGCCATTCGATGGTGAACTGTCTCTCGAAGATTAAACGTCTTCGGTCATTGCATTAAAATATTCACTACTTTTCTAACTACGAATAACCCTACGGAGAGCTGGCGTGTAAATTTCTTTTCACCTTCTGCGTGGGAAACATCCCACTTTACATTTGCTATTTAGCTAGACCTACAGCAGTGACATGCGACTCTCTCCGTCTTATTCAAGTGGCTGCAGTATGCTAGCGAGATTTTACTCTTCAATAACAGCAATAATCGAAATATAAGGCACAGGGTCTTGTTACAGTCTGTTTGGCAGTAAGTAATACCTATTTCAAATGGGGTAACACATTACGGAAAAGCAAACCTTTTCGGGATTGTTCCGACGGATTATTGACACATCAATAAATAAATTCCTCGCTTGTATCAAATAATTTATCTTCATGCATTATACATATTTTCATATCACTCTTGAAAAAGCAATAATGTGTCAAATGATATAATCGATTGATTTAATCATAACTGTGAAAAAACTGGTTATCTTCCACTATAGTTAATAGTCACATATAATTAGGGGCAATAAAGTTCCCCTCATCCTTTATTTCCAATAAAGAACAGAAGAACTAATACTCACTGACAATTTTATGTAATAAATAAGGGTACTATGTTGTACAATCCCCTCCTTTTTCATTCGCTATGGGCAGATAGAATTTGGAATTGGTTTACATATTCACACACCTGTAAGTCCCTAGCGTTTCATCCATTCTTCGTACCTTCTCAATATAAATTACTAAGATGTTTTTGCTTGTTTTTTGAGCTAAAATTTTCCGCGTTTTTATGTTGTTCAGAGTAAAATCTGATAACGGAATATAATGTTACTAATTAACTAACTAATGGAGCAGGGTCCTTTTTTAAAAAACGGACAATCCCTTGAATTGTCACCAAATTTCTCGCCTTTTACGATAATCGAAACACTCAATGCCGTGAGCATACAAGCCAATGTATTACTTCAATAAAAGTAACTTCCTGGGGAAACTTAAGATCCGTATAGACGATGTGTTCTACAGAGGCTATTCTAAGAAGATAAGTTGCATCGTAAGGCTCATATTGGAATAATAATATTTCGTGTTTGGTTTTGCAATACTGAAACTACGTAGAATGGAATATATGTCTTATTTTACAGTGCTAATTGAGCTTCTGGAGTTTCATATCGTCGAATGGAATACCGTTTAATGAAGGCTGATGAAGAACCTAGATAGTGCAGGAGGATGCAGTTATGTTCGATTTTAGGGGACTCACAGTGTTTTCACGGAGAAACTGCAAGAACTAAGCACGATACTCACAGTACGATCGACATGTAGCAGACATTCAAACGGCACATCTCCTGCATATGAGTCAAGATTCGTCACGATTCGTCACAACTGTACCAATCCGCTACATGTATCATTCAGTAGACTGTATCAGACCCCACGTACTGAGGTTACAAGTTTGGTTGAACTGGCGTTAGCATTTCGTGTTAGTTAACACTCATTCCTGCGTGCTGTATAGCCAGACAATGCAAATTAATGGATCACTGCATGCAATTAATGTGTTTAGAAATGCGCCGTTCGGTTTATTCTGCGTTCAACAACATCCAGTTGCGAAGCTGGCACAACATTTATTTGCATCATTTGCTGCTGTCATACAAAATGCTCACTGCTATCCTTGGCAAAGAACTGAGAAATGCTAACGTTGTATTCTGGACTGAATATATTCTTTACCAAGCAAATTCACATACCTCAAAATTGTTAGCAAGAGTCTTCTCCATCTTCACAAACATGAGTACGAAATAGAATTGTTGGTATTGCTCATTACTAACTTGTCTTTTAAGTTGACACCGTACAGTTTTGTAGGTGGGAACCGATACCCTAGAGCAACACAATGCATCCACCATAACATGCCAGACTATAGGAGGTCACAACAATACAAACTTTAGCCGTCGTAAGAAACTCCAACTCGTACATAACACGGCAAGTTCCAAACATAGGTCTATTGTGCATTTCCGTGTCATTTACTGAATAGGCCCAATTTTGCTTAAATCAGTAACTATCCAACAGTGTTTTTAGGCAACTAAGGAGTACTGGTAAAACCAAAAGATTCTCTCTCATGCCCTGCTTACCGAGTATATAAATATGATAAAAATGTTAACAGGAGTGCATCCGCAACTATTGCATTACTGGTTATGGGAAAATTACTTAGCTACACGCCCTGCTATTAAGGAATACTTCCCCATCGTTAAGCTGGATATAAATACAAATACTTTAAACACTGTAAAACGAAATTAGCGTGACGAGAGAGAAAAATATGTTGCCTGCTTTACACGGCACAAGAAAGAAGAGAAGTGTGTTAGCACAGTTTAGGACGGGGGTTTGAAAACTGACAGGGGTAAGAAGACGGCTTCGGAGGGAAAGACATCTACTGTGTCTAGTCTAGTCTATTCTGTTTGTAAATACACAAGCTCAAAGCCAGTGAATGGAGTGAGATACCAGTTGCATCTGCCAAATATTTCGCGTTGCATGAAAAGAAGACACTAGCAAGTAAGATCTACGAATTACTATGAAATGACTCTCAAAAAAAAACTAAAAAGAAGAAGCACAGAAAGGATATTTTACAGAATAATAGCGGAACCGATTACGTCTCACGGGCCGTAAGCCAGGCCTGTCACAGAAACAGAAGAAGCAGACAAGAGACAGAGATGAGATTCTGCGTTTGGTAGCAAGTGGGTGTGTGCGTGACCCGAACACGAGCAGACAACATGAAATTCAGGGTAAAGACTTATCACCCTTAATTTGATCAAATGTTCCAATCTTAAGAGACACCTAGCATGTACAGAATAACATATTAACACAACTTAGTGCTTGTTTTAAAACTATTCGCCTACGTGTAGAAGGCGTATTAAAACTACTGTCCGTTCGTCTGTCCGCAAGTAAAACCCGACAATGGCTGAATGGATATTCATAAAGTTTCAATCCAGAGAGTATAATTTAACAAACCGTGGAGCCATTTGAATTTTGCTTCAAATCGGAACAATGTAACGGCAAATTTACATGAAGGCTTATGCATCTATTTACAGGGAGGCCTATGTATATATTTACAGGGAGGCCTTTGTATCTATTTACAGGGAAGCTTATGTACTTATTTACAGGGAGGTTTATGCACCTATTTATAGGGAGGCTTATGAAACTATTTACAGGGAGGCCTATGTATCTATTTACAGAGAGGCTTATGTATCTATTTACACTCCAAAGTCCAGCGTAAATCACTAATATAAATCTAAACCAACATATATTTCGAGGAAACACTGCAACGAACGAAACACGCATTTTAGATGCAACACAATTTCCCGTAAGTTACATATAATTCGCGATAATGGTAAAAATTAAAACTACGCAGGCTGTCCCGAGCTTCTATGTTGAACGACTCAAAAACGTTTCAGAACACAAGCCTACCCACTCTCCCACTCGAAGAACAAACGAAGGCCATGGCTGCATTAAACAAAGCTGAAAAGGTCTGTTGTATTCTCTTCATGTAGTACTCATTAAAACGACGCTGAAGCACAGGCCCACACTGCAATATGTATGCATGTAATTCACGCGCATATACACACAGTTACAATAAAACTGTTCTAGTGCGTGTGCAATAACAATTAGGGTTGACGTTTCACTATTGATTGCTTAGTCAAACATATACAGGCTAGCATTAACTTCACACCAGTGTGATATTTTTACACTAACTTAGCAGTTTCAAGTGAATATAATGTTTGTCTACTAAAGGGAAAGTGCACAATAGTTCCAATTATCTGTTTATAAACTGACACAACTTCAGTCCTGATGTGTCTGTTGTGTAAAAAGAATGACAGAATACCATTAAAGACTCTCATTTATTAGTTTTCCTTTAGGTCACTGATTTCATGCTATTTATGCGGGAGTCTATCGAAATCTAGGGGGCAATAACAGAAGGAATATGCTACAACAATTATACCATTCGCAGATTTCACACATTCTTGTAACAATGCATGTGAGTATTGTTATAATCTCAAAAATTCTCATCCTCATCATGTTTCTAGATTTTAGTTTATAAAAGTCTCATTCTCATTAGCAAGTGACCGTACGTCTAAGTTATTATGGAGAATCGTACCAAACTCCACATGTCTAAGTATCTGTATGCGATATTTTAGTCTACCGCTGATGTTTCTTACTTTCAATAGCTTGTAGAACATAAAATTTTACAACCCCTTCTAGCTAACACATCGGATACTTAAACATGATAATATTTTACTATATGATGTCAAAAGCCGGAGACAGATTGTTCGGTCAAAACATAATGAACAACGAATTATTAGTCACCCACGCAAAATGCGGTCTTTCCATCCTGTGCCATACTCAATCACTCACAAAATCACCCACCCAGTGAAATAAAATTTGTTTCGACACTGAATTATTCATTGCTTGAAAACTTTAAGACGAATCGCGAAAATTATTCCAATGGACATAGAGGGCACCAGTAACTTCATGAAGATTATATTCAGAAATTTTAAATTTGATTGCATGTCTCAACGTTTTAAGCTCTTTTAAATTATGTCTAGTTCGCGATGAAAGTTCGGGTTAAACAAACAGCAGATCCAGCCCACTGTTTAAAAATTTAAGCTTGTCGTGCAGTACAGGTCACAGTCATTCCTACACAGTTTCTCGACTAAACGGAGCCCCTACGTCGGGCAGATGGCAGCAACGATAAGTTTGTTGTCACCTACATTTAACAGGAATTATGGATGGAACAATATCCGGCCGTTGTGTTTCGAAAGATCACAGCCCACACAAGGACGACCATGTGCAGATGACGTCTAACTTAACAGTGATCATATGGCCAGCTACACATGCTAATCACTGCAGGGTATCGCGAGAGCGCCGTTTGCAAGAATACCTTCAAGGAGGTGGTTGATGAAAACGTCTGCCTCTTAGCACTTCAAGTCCAGTAATATTTAAATCACGGATTTTATTGTTTACAATTCACTGTCTCTCTTCACACCAACAGTTAAGTGAATGTTTACACTAAGTGCCTCAGCAACCAAAATACCACAACAAACAAATAACCTGGCTCAACTGAAAGGGAGGCAGAAGCCAACTTTTTGTCACGACAATTCATTAGCATCAACTTACGTCACCGTTCTGATAATACTAGATCGAGATTACAAATTATGACATTATTTGTGTCATATTACTCCATTCCTCCCTAAAATATAGTTCTTGGTCAAGGCATTTTCTTTAAGACTTGAATTATCAAATCACCATAATCGTTGCCTTTTCTATGGTGCCTTATTGTTGACCTCCAGCTTCACGAACTGGACGAATGCCCGTTGTTGCCTCTACCTCACTGTTTTCCAGCACGTCAGTTTTCGCAAAATATACTGCAGTGTGTAAGCCATGGAGGATAACTCCCACCTCTCATAACTGGATCAGCGATGAATATGAAGTACGTTCGTGTAAGCTTCAAGTCAGAAGTCGAAGAAAATGTAAAAGAGTTTTAGGAACGGTTCAAGATTCACAGAAGAGTGATAACTTACATGAACAATAGCATTAATCTCATGAAGCGTGCTGTAACTGAAGAGACTACAAACTGGGCTGCAACTGACTGAATAGGAAGTATGGAGAAGGTAACGAAGGACGCAGAGGACACATATGCATCGACTGAGCCAAACTTACATTTCCATAGGGAAATGGGAAAGACAAATGACATATGGATCCGACCTTGACCAGATTTATCCTCTAATCTTATCTAATACTCCCTCTTTTCATCCTACGACGCTTTTTTTTGGAGCAGTGGATGGAGAGTAATTAAGTGATGCCACAAGGAACAGAAATGAAGAATAAAGAATAAGCAATCATACAAGAGAAAGCAGGGCTCCTAGAACTGACACAGTTTACACTGCCCAGGGTGGTCGATCCCCGAAGGCGTCCTTATTGAATTCGCTGGAAAAAAATCCAGTATTTAGTTCTCCGCCAGTAGACACCAGAACATAAATTCATAGTGGCGTGGCAGAAAATGCGCAGACCCTGTAATTAGAAGTTAAGTGAAATCGCCGTAGTGAAAAAGACCCACCTACGCATTTCTCCCGCGTTCTGCGTGCGAAGTGCATGAAACGAACTGCTGTCTGTCAACACGATTATCTCCGACGTTACCAAACGGAGGGGAATAACAATAACAATAACAATAACAATAACAATTTTGTGCCCGCGATATAAATTGTCAAGCACATTTACTCTGGTCCAATAGGCCTATACAGCTCCATTTACAAGACCAAACGGAATATTTTATCACTTTTTAACATTTCATCCTGCATGATTTTAAAAGATATTATGAATTTAATTAAGACTAAAAATAATTTTTGTACAATATCTGTGTGTAATGACTTTTTTACAAAACACAAGAAAACAATTTCTTCCCCCGTGTACAGCGTGGATACCTGGCAGCGGCTTGAGCATTAGCAGGTTTAAGTTCACTTGCAAATGAAGAAGAATGCAAACTCACTGTCAAACACAACTTTATCCATAACCAGCAATCAGCTACATGTTTCGGTTATATATATATATATATATATATATATATATATATACATATATATATATATATCCATCATCAGGCCGAATACAAAACCATAAATATAGCATTTTATGATAGTTTTTTCCTAGTTATGGTTCTGTATTCAGTCTGATGATGGCTATATGCAGCCGAAACATGTAGCTGATTTTTGGTTATAGATAAGTTGTGTTGGACTGTGAGTTTGCATTCTTTTTTCAATTACATGTGTATTTAAACACAACGGTGATGTCTTGTCGGACAATTATGAAAAATGGTTAAGTTCGTATTACCGATGAAATGGCATTATGTCCAATGATGTGCTACGAGCTGGACGGCCCCGGGTTCGAATTCCTGCAGAAGCAAGAGATGTTTCACTTTTCCAAAAGTCTATACCGGCTCTGGGGCCCACCCAGCATCATATTCAGTGGGAGCCAGGGTCCTTTCAAGGGGATGCAGTGGCAGTGCGTGAAGCTGTCTACTCATCACCATACATTGCCGAAGTTAAGAATGAGTGCAGCTATATATCTACCCCCCCCCCCCCCCCATATGCCTTCATGGCACTGACAGGGACAACTTCACCTTTCGTCCACTGAGGTAAGGAGGATAGATTTTTCTCTAAATAATACGGACAGAATTAATGCAGACGTCGGGAAAAACATACGTCTTACATGAATCAAGATAATGCTGCGCTTACGGAGGGACAAGTCAGTTGTTGGCGAATTTCCTTCAGCGCGATGCAACATGTGTGTAGTTACAAGCGTCCTGCAAATCGTTTCCGTAACTCCACTAAACTCGCCCAACCTACCTCTTCAATCCATTCCGCTGTCTTTATATGGGTGCACATTTTTCTGTTTCGTATGTGATTGCCCCCAAATGTTTGCGTTATTACTGCAAATTACGTTCATAAACTCCCAGCAAGTCCGCGCGCTCTCAAAATAGGGTGACACAAATACAAACCGTGCGGGCAGCTCATGTCCGTTAAGACACTTTTTTTATCACACTGTTCCTTTATGAGTTTTTCATCCAGTGCTTTAATGACGCTGTTTCAACTAATAAAGTTAGGAAAGTGAACGTCACGTTACCCCTGTGCTTAATTTCGGACCACGTCATGGGAAGCGGAATATAGTTCAATGCATTCTTAAACATGGCACAAGAGACAGGTGGTCAGCTTCATGTTCCGGCCATTGTAGCCTCAGATACGGAGTTCCCAATGCCCACTATAAGAGTGGGTGGGTGGACCCCAGAGCAAATCTGGACGCTGTGGAGCATAAAAAAATCTCTTGCCTTTGTTGGGAATGTAACCCAATTTCTCAGTCGTCCAGCCCGTAGACTAGTCAAAACACCGACTCAACTGAGCTATTCAGTTACATAGAAGGGACAAAGCGTCAAGTAACAGGTCTGAATGTGGTACTGAATTATTCATCAAGATGGACGGTCAGAAAACGTTTTCAACTACTTTAAGACAGCATTTCAGAATTCGTCCAGCAATATAAGATTTATAAATGGGTACTTCCCTCCTCGCATTCAACCAATGAAATGAGAATGAGCCTATAATATTGAGTGGTAAGTTAGTTGCTGGAATAAAACGGTCGCCGTTTAATTGAAAGTAACCGATTGCCCTTTCATTTATCATATGACAGCACGAGGTATCCCTATCAGAATAACCCGAAACGGAGCCTAGATTCGAAAAGTGTTCTTCGCTAATAAAATACTATAGTGTTACCATCACATAAACCTCCTCGGTAATTCTATAAGGAGGCCATAAGTAATTTAAATAAACTGGTTAAAAATATACGAATATTAGTTTAAGTGAGAGGAATAAGCCGAGATTCAAACGAGGTTCTTTACGACAGAGGTTCTGTCGTTTAACCTAATTCATGATTACATTCCTGTAGGAAACACTTTATTTTATTCTGCAAACTTTACGAAACACAATTTAATCTGTTAACAGTTCATTTTAATATCCGCCTTCAAAATTAGTTGAAAAGTCCATACGTCAGCCACCCTGAGAGATTAGGAATGGAAACATCTTAGGCAATATTACCGGGTAAACAAACGCGAAACTCCAGGAAGGCCAATTACCGTAAAGTAATCCTCTCTTAACAAAGCTGTTTATCTGGTTTAAATACTACGTACACACCTGTCCACTCCTATTTACAACACACTACACCGTGTGTCTGAAAAAGAACACGAACGTGTTCAGTGTTCACTGTATCACGCGTCAGTTACGGAATTATTCAATAAATCAGAACTAAGCTAATCTTAAATTAAGTCGGCTAATCGATACACATTCAACAATTAAATTCCTTCCAATTGCGACTGATTGTCCGCCCACGAACGAAACGCAATGTACCTTTCAGTAGGGCAGGCTCAGAAACGTCTGCAAAGCTTACAATACAGATCTCAGAACGAAAGCAACATCACGGCACGTGCTGTATGGGTGACGTCAATTGCATGGTGTGAGGGCAGTGACACCGAGTTTCATACCGATAATAATGAGACCAGTAGCTTTAGGCTGATAGCTTTTGATAAATGGTCAGCGATTTTAATTCTCCGTAATCAACACACCATCCACTTTCCACGAATGATTTAATTCTTTGTGGGGGGGGGGGTTAAATGTTCACTCAGCTGTGAAATGAGCTGGATGCTCTCCAAGTGCATAGGCGGCGTTTTTTAAGGTTCTATAAAAAAAAGTTAAAACGGATACACAGATCCGCAGGTCCCTTTATCGGGAGAGAGACGGTCATATTATATCGCCACGTGTGCCTTTACTTTACCTTCAGCAACAATCGATGTTAAGCATTGTAGTGAATTATTTTGGGTGTGTTATTTAACAAGGCCACCTAATTCTAGGATTACATAGCGTCAGTGACAGATGGATAAATGGTGGTGGAATCTACAGCAATTAAAACGTATGAATTATGAGGAGATTTCAACTTCACATTTCTATGTTCTAATTTAAAACCCCACGTGATAAAATGTGTCAATTATAGCACTGTTGCACCTGAGGATTCCGTACTTGTGGATCACGACGCTGCGTCAATTGAAAATCAGATCCCGACGTTTCGAGGGAACTACAAGGGGCAAAACGTTCTACAAACTCTCGAGCATTATAGGTGAAGGCACTACGTTGTTTCGAAACGTCGGGACCCGATTACCTATGTACGCAGCGTCATTATATATATGATATATGATACGATACGATATATGATATGAAACGATATACTTGTTGACTGCAATTGGATTAACACCCGGTGGCAGTAGTACATTACACATTTACCCATAAAACAATACACAGAACAACACTATGAAACAGAATACACAGAACAGAACATATATACCAACAAGAATACATAAACACTATAATAAGAATTATAACATAACTATAAAAATACATAATTTACAAAATTAAACAAAAGCACAAAAAAACATACAACCATGTATACAGTGACAAAAAATGGAAACAAAGAATATGACAGAATGTGATAAACGAAAAAGTCATATAAACTGCAAACTTCGTATGATCTATATATTTTCTAATAATGTAAGACACCCTGTTACTAAGACTTTCACTACACTTCACCCAACTACACTTCACTTCACTACATTTGTCGATACTTCACTTCCTCTCAAACTTCACCCAACTACACTTCAGTCCTCAAATGAACGTAATTCTTAACTTAAAGTATGCTTAGAGTTTATACGCGGTCGTCTAGTGATCCTCCTACATCACAGGGAGTATCGGGGGCGGGGGGAGGAGACGAGAGGGAAGATACGTCAAATCGAAGTTACACAAAACAGCCTCTTTTATTGCACTCGAGTCACTTGATGTTCCACCAGAGCACACACACACACACACACGCACACGCACACGCACGTACACACCTACATCCTGCCCGCTGCCTTAATCCTCCCGAAAGATACCCGTGAGTAACGTTTTCTTGTCTTTCTGTCTACGCGTTGCCAAAATTCGGTCAGGCTAGTATCGCCTGAATTCAGGGTCGAAGCTCACTGGCTAAACCGCGCCACGCCACAAACTAAGTACTCTGTTAGCCAGCCGAAATCCATTCTGTCACACGATCCCCGCACCCTTCCTCCTCTCACCAACTAACTGCAACAAGCTAAGCGGACGGCCCAAGGCAGCAATTTGCAGAGAGAGCAGAACGGACGTGACTTGCCGTTGCGAACCTTTATAAAAATTTTATTAGTTTTTTTTTTTATTTTCATAGAACCCTTACATCTCAAGGAAGCCTGTTACTGTGATCGAACCTGGAACGGCGGCTTCAATTAATACGACAAATTTAGATCAGTAAGTTCTCACACTTCGTATAACTTAACACAGTTTCGTGTGTTCGCTGATTCTGTACATCGTCTTCACTTGTAATCCGCATCTGAAGATTTATCGGAGAAATTTAATTTGTACGAACAATACAGGCTCAATCTTCAAGTTTCTATCTACAGTATTCACGCAACTGGTCATGTTGTGATATAAGAAGGGACATGCAATTGCTTCTTTTGCACCTTCAGTATCGAAGTTTGTTCCGTAATTTAGAATATAGGAACAGAGAAAACAGGAGTGTTGAAGAAGAAAAGGACTTAACATCTAGTGCACTGCAGAAATGCAAGCAAATATCTTTAAGAAGTTAAAGGATTATTTCCCTATTCTTTATTTTAATAATCAAGTCCAAAGCCCAACATTTACATTAGCATTATATTCTTCACTGCGAGCACTGACTGATAAAACAGTATCTACTTCTGTTAATGCTGTCAGTTATCTCACCTAAAGCTGCTATCATCACAAGGTTAGATCAGCCAACACCTGCTGTTCATTTAGCTTATCAAGCACACGTCCCTTCCCTCTCCCCGCACTGCGAACATGGTCACAACATCCGTAACAGGAGAACTGGTTATCTTGGGCATTCAAACAAGCAGACAGCCATATTGGGTCCTGTGTGTCGTGACAGGGTGCACTGGGCCTTTACTTACGAGAAAATAAATTTCGATTCAGAACAATAACTTTGATAGCAAATGGTCTGTATTGAAAGATATAAATAAACACGCTGTATACGCCGAATGCAATGTCAGATTGGCTAAAGAGAACATCGCCATTATCTACATCGGATACTCCGTGGAAACGCTCAACAAAACCATTAAAGTATGTTTACGAAGTTAGGTGAGAAATACAAAGCGTGTCTTTGTAGACGGGAAGGAAAACAGCTAACGCATTAGATCCACTAACAATGGGAACGTCTAGTTATCTTAGTCAAGCAACTGTATCACACACACACAGAGTGGAATGTGTAGACCTACAGGTCGTATCTCTGCGGAAGTTAAAGAGATCGAACATCTGAAACGGGTTCAACACTCTGGTAACCCCATTTCGCCTCTCGCAGTGTTTGTCATGTGAATATTGTGAGCTTGATGAAGCAGACAGCTGTTTGGCTATGTTTCCACATGCCGTGCGTGCGTGTATGTGTGTGTGTGTGTGTATATACACACGAGTGAAAAGTTATTTTAAACTTGTCTGGAAAGACAGAAGTCAACATACAAAAAAAAAACTTGACGTAGATACATGCTGCTTCCTCTGTGTTGGTATCAAAACAGCACATATTGAGCAAAGATTTAAGATCTGTGCTATTTTAGTATGTGACAGAAAAATGACGTTAGTGCATACATTGCTATGCCAAATTCCCACAGGACGAGGCGGTGTTTGGTCCCAGTGTAAGCCTATATTACAATAAATATGATTTCAAAAATGGCCTTAACAGGATTTCACACTGTGTAGTGTAAGTTTCCTCCAACGTTTCGGCCGAAAATCAGAACAAACCCGTTACATGAAATGATGTAAAAGCCAGAACACCACCATATTAACAACATCCGCCGTCAAAACTTGAAATAAGACATAACTGCATAAATAATCTCTAATCTATATGCTTTTCCTCGTCTTATTATAGAACACACAAATAGATGTGTTTCTATAGAAAATTAACCTGGAGGGGCGACTTCATTACTGGGGACCCTGGATGATATGTAGAAAAGGCTCTGGAGTTGGACATCTCTTTCTATAAGGGCTCCGTTGGGGTACCTAAAAGGGAGCTCATTTACCAGGGACTTTGAGAGATGGATGAATGGGGCTCTTCAAGTAGCGCGTCTCTCTCTGAGGGAGCTCTGTGAGGGGAACCCGGAAGGAGGGTCCTTTACTGGAGACCCTGGAGGATGTGTATAGGAAGGCTCTGGAGGCCGGCATCTCTCTCCATAGGGGCCCCGCTGGGGAACCTGGAAGGGGGCTCGTAAACCGGGGACGTTGAAAGATGAATGAAGGAGGATTCTAGGAATGGAGCATCTCTCTCCGAAGGAGCTCTGTGAGGGGAACCTGGAGGGAGGGCTCCTTTACTGGTGAACCCGAAAGATACGCAAAGTTTCTGGAAATTGACGTCTGTTTCCACAGGGGCCCCGCTTTTGGGAAACATGGAGGGACGCTCCTTTCCTAGGCTCTTTGAGAGAAGGGATAAATTCATTTATTTATTTGTGGGAATTTTTATAAAGAATTTGAGAGATACGTAAAAAGGCCTTGTCAGCGGGCAGCTTTCTTCGCAGGGGCCTTGTAAAGGGGAACCTCTAGGGGTTCGTTTACTGGGACTTTTGACAGAAAAAGATAACGTATATCTGGGTTCCTCTTTTGTGGACCCAGAGGACATTATAAGTTAAGTCTGGGGGCCATCTGGAATTTTAGCAAGGAACGTGGCTCCACTGAAATGATAACAGATTATGGGGCACAAAAGGCCCATTATATAAGGCCTAGGTGCATCGGGACCGTTAGGGCCCGAACCCAAAAGCCAATCAAACAACTACTGAAATTTACCGCATAAAATGCAACAAATCCAGAATACATAATATTTTTTCGCTGGTCAGAACTACGACCACGTTGTCTGTGTGAACCTACTTGCTAGGTGTCTGAGTCACCAAAGAATTTCTGTTTGTGATTCGCCGTATATACTGTTCATTCACTCTGTTGACCATCACCGTCTCTGTACAATATTCCTCATATAGGCCTATGCGGCATGTGTACAACGACCTTGGAAGAATGCAAGAAGGAGCTTTCATATCTTACTCAAGAAAATATCATACCAATTAGCCTGGAGATCCTGAAGAAGACAACGAAGAAAGTTTGGACAGCCGATCTCCGGCCGATACGAACTGTGTGCTTTCCCGACGCAATTCAGGCGATACACATCACCTTCACACTGCATATCTGATCCGGTTATTGTGCATAATTCTTAACCGATTTAGATGCTGTTTAGTATAATCGGACCATACACTAATCCACTATGTCACCACACGTGTCACGCAAATCGATGCAGTGAAAGCCATACCTTGCTTAAGGGCGCAAATGAAATATTGCCCTAATTTCCTACATTTTCCGTCCCACTGATGGAATTCAGTGCTGAATTTATGCAGGTACCGCCGGTGAGAAATTATGAGCTTCGTGAAAAGTGGCGCAGTGAAGGCCACACTTTACTTAATAATGACCTAAATGAAGTTAAGCATGTGTGTTCCACATTTCTTACCTGATTTCAGTGAAATTCGGTGTAACAGATCTCCAGGCAATGAGATTCTCAGGAAATGTGTGTTTCGTGAAATGTGTGCATTGAAACCAGTACCTTATGTAACGGAAAAATGAAGTTCGCCCTACAGCCTGCCATTAAGGCACAGAGGCGGAGTAGAGGTATAGCTCTACTCTTTCTTTAACCTCGGAGCTAGAGGGGGTGGGTGGTCAAGGCTACGCCCCGGCCGCCTTACCTCCGGGAAAGACCCGGTACTCATTGTATAGGATGCTGGGTGGGCCCCAGGGCCGGTCTGGACGGGTGCGGAAAATCTCGTCCCCACCGGGATTTAATCGCCGGACCGTCCAGCACGTAGTGAGTCACTATACCGAATGAGCTATCCAGGCCTACCTTAGTACGTGTAACTTTGTAAAGCAGTCCCTGTACAGGACTGTTACAGGTCTACAGGGTTCCGGGAGGTTAAGGATCCCAAATTTCGAGAGAATCTGCACATGAAGATTGTCAGCCCTACGCATCTGCCACCTGTACTCCCTATCAGTACTCCTGGTACTCATTTCTGCTAGAGACCGAGCGACCCCAGGGCCATAGTGGGGCGGGAAAGATTACGTCAGAAAAATGCCTGTGACACCACCGGGGATCGAGCCCGCGACCTTCCGACTTGTAGAACAGTACACATAACTTCAGTTTACGACATTTACTTACATTAAAAGTTTCTACTGCATTCGTCGATCGCAAGGATAACCGTCAAGGATAACATTCAATAATCACTAATGTAGAACTAACAGAGGTTTTACAAAATATTAATTACAGAATTAAAATTTTACATCTCATAAAATATACAGATACCGGTGTGTTAACATTTATGTTTAAAACTTCAACGTACAACTTCAAAATGTTGGCGTATTCTAATTTAACGTTTTGAAAGCGGTGGCTGCATGTATATTATAAATCACCGTGTTTTGTTCATTCCTCCCTGTCTTGAGTCTTGTGCTTTCCGTACGGTCTCGTGTTTCGTCCTATATAAATTTTGAATATCGTTATTTTGTTGCTATATTAAAAAGTACATTGTACACGTAATTTCTCTGCCTTTTTTTGATGGTCAGTTTATCTTGTACGTTATGGTTGCGTAGATAGATAAGTGCAGTAGCAGTGGGCATATTGCAAACCGCAAACTCTCTGGATGAAGCAAGAACTTCCCCATTGAGGTTCGCCTCATTTCCGGCTTGTTAAACGTTTCAGTCTATACTGAATTTTCGTGGCCTCTAAAAAACGGAAGTGACTGACGGCTCGTTCAAACCATGGATATCTTATTACCTTTGACACAACGCAAATTCTTTGTTTTCCAATGGCTGCCTAAAGCAGAAAATTCTCCAATGAAATCATATTGCAAGATCAAATACTTTTCGAGTCTCGAAGGCTCATATAATATATAATAACGGGGTGCTGATAAGTCCTTAGCGCGACCACGAAGGAAACAAGCTTGGAAGCATGTCAGGGACACGCGCGATTTCAACAATATCGAGAGGCGAGCTGTCATCAAGTCCCCCCCCCCCCCCCCAGGCAAGGTACCGAAGGAAATTCACGCCATTCTAACAGAAACATTAGCTTGTTTCCTTCCTGGTCGGGCTAAGGACTTATCAGCATCCCTGTAATTTAAGTACAAATACAGGTCCCTATTATGAAAGGCGTTTTCTGCGATGAACTTCCTGTCTATCAGAATACCCAATTCAGCGCGCTGGGATTATCAAATGAGAAGACCTTGAAGACGAAAATTAACCTGAATGACATGCACAGATTCAGACCTACCGCACAGTGAACACGTCTCGTCTCCAGTATTGAAATAATCGTTGTTCTGAAATCCAGAATATTCTAAGAAATACACTCAGTGGGCAGGATGTAGAATCTGATCACATTAAACCTGGTGGTACATAAAGTAACAAATGGGCCTGAAAGGGGTTAACACCCATTGCTTGTGTTACTCTCTGCAAGATTACATACCAAACAAAGTAGGCTCACGTTATTACCGTAGTCCCTGCGGGCCCGTGTGTGTGTGTGTGTGTGTCCTCGTTTCAACTGCTGAACCATTTAACAAGACTCACGAAACTTGATACGCACGTTACGCCAATGAAGGACAACCCCACACCAAAATCTTATATTTCCTATAATCAGGACTAATAAAATGTCGAAAATGCGAACTTGCTGTGGCGAGAGGGCCAGCTGCACAACTCACGCTAGGATCCTGAAATGGTGTATAGCTATACGTGTTGGCCAAAATTAGCAACATTTGTGAAGGTAATATTCCTTGTGAAGTATATAATAAGATCACAGCCGTGCTGAAAATAAAATGTCAGTAGCTTTCGGTTTGACGGCAACAACAAGCGCACCATTGGCGATAGGTAGTTGAACTCTAGAAATAAGATAATTTATATTCATAGTTATACGTCATACCATGAAACACAGTTCGCACGTCAAGAATAACGTGCCTTCACAAGGCGCCAGTTTGAATCTGCAGGGTTATATCCAAGACATTTAAGGCATACAAAATCTGCACTGATGGCCTCATATCTACACAAAATAATAATAATAATAATAATAATTAGTAACATTCTACTGCACCGGAAATTTATGCCACAGGAAAGATAGGACTGTAGCACCTTGATCTTCCATTGCATGCCTCTTCTCTGTAATAAACCCATAGGCAAATTTGCACGTTAAGTTCCTAGGGAAGGAGTGCTGTCTGGGAATACTCGACCGTTACACTTATTATTTCCCTGCCATCAATTATACAGACACTGCTTCTGCAGGAACTTCTGAAAGGGAACCAGGGTTGACGTCACCTGACGTACAGGTCGAAATATCAGTGGCGAGCGATCCTCGAATAACAATTATTTTTATTTACAATTTTTGTAGAGTCCGAAATCAGAACTCGGTGACTTTCATATTCGTGTTTCCGTGCATCGTTAGTATGATTTTATAATTACAACCAACAAGATGCAACTATTCTTTTCTTTTTGATTATTTATTTCTAAAAGGCTCTACATGTTTCGGGCGGTTCCTCCGCCCATCATCAGGAGTGCAT
>Ga0136643_10001798_pt1 | contig 26876 bp, 24 predicted proteins | sample TergutLab28metaG_FD_96883 | JGI IMG/M metagenome (GOLD analysis project Ga0136643, IMG submission 96883) | Labiotermes labralis P1 segment gut microbial communities from Petit-Saut dam, French Guiana - Lab288 P1 (version 3) (version 3) | ecosystem: Host-associated > Arthropoda: Insects >... | reverse complement strand
TGGCCATTATCTCCGTAACCGTTCAACTTTGGACATAGGTGTTTTGGGTTATATCGGTATACTTTAACATAAGGAACACCCTCCCGAAGTCTTGCACATTCCTCCTGGGACACCCTGTATATATATATATATATATAATGTGATTATATAAACATGATATGATTGCATCATACCATGCTTTTGTTTCCAACATATGCCTTCAATGTTTATAAATTTATTATTACTTAGGATAACTAGAAATTAATTTCTGCATAAACATGATACAGTAAAGGATGCAATATCTGGCACTTCTGGGACAAAGGTTTGGTGAATGTCATAATTTTCTGCAGAATGTCATACCAAATGTGTATCTTAGTGTACCTAACAACCTCAGAGACAGATGTTATTATTTAATTTGTCATTTCATATCTTATCCTGTTATCCCTGCCACACATCCTATTCACTCTTAGTCACTCCTTATGTAATATGGTGTATATATAATCTAAAAGACCACAAGTGGACATAAACAACTAATGGCTAAACTTTAAGAAACAACTGATGGAAGAGTAATATGTAATGGGCCTCTCAGTCAATTTCCAGTTAACAGAGCTTGCTGGTGCATCAACTGCCACATTTCGCAGTTTTTACCACATGTGGAAGCACTGAAAGCACCCACCAAATAGGCACCTACAGGCACAGGCTTTTTAATATATACTGAAACTGGACAAATATAAAAATAAAGAAACTTAAGAAGCACTGACATTTTAAAGCAACAATATAAATAAACACACCTGCAGGAAAATATACATTAATTATTATTATTTCTTATTGTATATTTCGTACACACATTTCATCTTAATTTGTATTTACATAGTGAGCCTATTTGTCTAGTGTTGTATTAAGTGCATACATAGAGGTTTGATGCAAAGGAAATATACAGAGAAGAGCAAAACCAAAGAAATGAACTGTGAATATTACAGAAAATGAAGTGAACATCCCTACCTTATATGACTTACAGTAATTGTACTGTAGTTTATAAGGCAGTATGCTACTTGCAAGCACGTGTTGTATGTAATAACTGCAAACTTAAGAGACACAAATTAAATACTTAAACTATAATGCACAGTAATGTCCGTCACTGCACTGAAGTGATCCATATATCCACCAATGAAAGTTATTTTCTTGAATACAGAACTACTGCACACTATTTTACAAATATAAATCTAAAACCTTGATAACAATATTATAAGGACTAGAGAGTTTAGATTTGGAGTACAGCAACTGGAAGAAATATGAAATGCATTTACAGCACTTACCATAGGCCCTGAAATATCTCATCCTATTAAAGTATATGTTTTGAAATTTTAAAACTGAATTGTGGAAGGAAATACTTAGCTAGCCTCTGCATATAAAACTTAAAAATTACTTACTTAAAATGTTTTCTTGGCTGGCTGAAATGTACGTAGTTTCAACTGAAACAAATTTTGGAACCTTTAATAGGTGTACATTTACACATGCAATCCTTTTCTCCAGACCCACGGTGATTAATTGTGGAATAAAGGAATATTATATCTTGCCAAAATCTTTAACAACAAAGGATCTCGTATGAAACTGAAAACAGTATGTTTACAGAAACTAAAAACTGAACGTGGGGTATCAGTTTATAGAGCAGTAAATATTATGTTAAAAAAAAGATAAGAAAAATTTTCAATAATATTACTTCATTAAAACTGATATCTGTCTTTATTATTGACACCTTCTGAAGGAGCTTTGTTATGTATTGCTTCTAATTCATAACTAAAATCTCTCATGCAGAATGCATACTTTCAAATTAAATTTTCAAAGACTAATGGCATGACTAGTTCGTCCCATATAGCAGTTATTTAAAAAAGAATAGTTAGCATGTTAAATCTGCACACACATTATGTTTTTTAATAATCATCATATGTAAAGGGGGCAGAAAGGGACAAACAGCAACATTTTGAACTCCAAGTAACATCTACTAGCCAGTGTGTTAATCTTAATAATAGTGTCATAATATTCAGTCATATGTAGAACAGTATGGTAATAAATACTGAAATATTACTTTTACATATCACTGGCCATTAACACGTTAATAATTTCCAAGGAAGGAAAAGTTACGATGTTACATCAACACAGTTATGGGGACAGGTTGTTACAGTATGTTCCATTATTCTGGACATGCAAAAGAAATCTCTTTTCTCTGTTCTAGGTTGCACACGGGTTTATGAGATCAGATAAAAAAATCTCCATTTGAATAACTAAACAATATATGTACTGCACATCCAAAATAAACCGTTATTTCTTACAGTCTGGACTTAAAAAATTTTCAAATTATATGAAAATGTAAAATAACCAGGGGTTACAGCAGTACCATGGAAGGGGTATATTACCGAGAATTTGTCCATATAGAATGTAAAGCATGAGACACCAGCAGTTTTACCATTGGTATAGTTTACCTGCATAAGTAATCATACACACACACACAAGCACTGTAGCTGGATTTTGATGCATAATTATATAGGTTCATAACTTGTGAAAAATTCAGAATTATTGAATTTGATGTCAGTAACATAAGCAGTCAAATTGCTTTAGTAACTACCCTTACACCATCATAATTTAATAAGCAGTCAATGTTAAAAACAAATGCCTCTGATAATTCAGAGAACATATGGTATGAAGCAGGACACCTTGAACTAAAGAATCGTCCACCATCTTTTATAAACTGATATTTGGATGAAATCTGACACACAACACTTCCTATCCAGTTGGCAACAATTATATCTCAGCATATAATTTATCTTCCAATTTATGGAAGATGAGAATGAACACTAACAGACTGTACTGCCAAATATATTGTGAGTCTTTAAATTTGCAGTATATATTTTCCTTTATTTTCTCATTTTATTTAGAATGATTTCATGAAACAGAGAGGTATGAATGCTGTGATTCTTGTATGTTAAAAATTAGAATATTTCCCTGTACTCAATAACTTTGTGTCCAAACTTGGTAGTTCTCTAGTATTTCAAAACAGCATCTTCCAAGGTCAGATAATGTTCTATCAATAAGTAAGGCATTTGGAAGTTTGTTACATATGTAGTTTCACACCAGTCATTAACTGTGCCTGTTACAGGTCATGAATTACCTCCTCTGGTGGCAGGAGTGATCTTCTTACTGTGACCACAATTCAAACTGTAAAATTAAATATTAGTATGTTTCACAGTTTCGGTGGCAGTAAGAAAAATTACCAGCACAAATCTAATGTCATAAAATTGACATGCCTTAAGCAATAATTTGTTCCAAGCTGTTAACTGTTGATATGCAAAAGAAGCTACAATTTCTATTGTGGTCTGGTAAGAATATAATTTGTTCTCTTAATGGCAGTCCAATTTTGCCACCTTAATTCATTCTGGCATTTGACAAGCTCATCTGAAGTTATCCCCTATATGATATAAACATTGCATGTTCCACTGCTTTCAGACTTACTGTAGTAATACTGCAATGTTTGATTTGTCATATATTGGAAGTTTGAAATAAATCAACTTCATCACCTTCCAGAATGCAGTATTATTTTTAAACAGAGAACTAATCAAGCCACAAAGTTAAGCCACTGCATCACCTGCATAATATAAATAATTAAAAATGAAATACTCTAATATTTTACATAAATGTCTGGAGATGCAAACATTGTGTGCAATAAACTACGGAGTACCTCATACAAAATTACTCTGATAGCTCAGTTACTGCCGTAATTAAACACTTAACATAAATTATGCCTGTAATTATTAATTATGCCAGATGAATATGAATGGAAAAATACATATGAAACACAGAATATCATAACATATGAATGTATATTTAAGGGAAAACATAAATAATGACACACGAGTTTGTCAGGCTGTCAGATCTTTCAAGAAATACTATTATGACACAGAATATTTCACTTTTCTCTATTATTTTCAAATATTATCACGATCTGTTTTCTAGTTTCTTTTATTATATTATTTACACTTCTAACAAGATAATATCATTCCACTTTGAGTAAAGAAAGTGCATTATTTTTATACACCATGAGATTTTTAACGTCATCAAAAGACAACACTGAGATGGGCAATACAACTTCCTGTATCACAATCCTGTAATTCCATTGTTCCTGTTAATAAAGCCACGACTTCATGCATTTAGATAATGGATCATGTGCTAGAAGCCTCGGTATTCATTATAACTCTATAAAGCTAGTTCACACTTCTGAAGTAGCTTCAACAGAGTGGGTACAGCACATTAATATCGAGTCTTTACAAATATTGACAGGTTCCTCCCATCTTAATACACAGGAGAAAGGTTGAGGGTGAGGTTACGTATAGCATTGGTGCGGTTTGCGCGTGAAGACTTGATAATCTGGATCACCATTGTCTTGCAGTCATGACACACATTCATTTCCAGCCCCTTCAACTTCTCCTTTTTGGCATCCGGTCTTCCAGCTGTCTTTGACCGACCAAGTCTACTCCTAATAGAAAACATCAGTCAAATCAAAACAGCTGATTACTTTGCTTATACATACAAATAGGTGTTCTTGTTCTCTACTAATTAAACAGAATGCAGAGAGTAGGGACATTCATCACACTGTTAAAACACAGTACTGGAAATGAGAAATTTCATAAAATATTAGTTACACTATACAGTCTAGGATATCTTTCAGAAAAATGACTGGTTACAGTGTTGATGATGAGGGTTCAACTGCCAGCTAGGATGGTTCTTGTTACTACTGTATCCAGTAGGCCAGCTATCGGGGCCCATCTAACCTCCCACTCAATAGCATGAAGCTTCTTTTTCCAGGGGCAAAGTGGTTAAAGCATGACAATGACCTTTTCACTTCCATCTAGTATCAAGTCAACAATGTCTGCAGCTTCACCTCCACTTCCCTGTACATCTTCATGGCTTAGTGTTTAAGCACAGAATAAATACAACTCTTTACCTCAAAACCTAGACAACCCTCAAGCTTTGTGGAACCAAAGTTTAAACAGAATATATCACATCGGGAAGTAGTCATTCACAGATGTCAAATGCTTAAAAACATCTGCAATTATTGATATTAATTCAGTACTTGACAGATGATTCCCCAAGCATTTGCACATGCAAATTTATATATATTACATATATATATATATATATATATATATATGTGTGTGTGCGCCTGGGGGTGGGGAGTAGTTGGAAGGGTGGGAGCATGTGCCCTTATGTAATTCAGTTACACAACATAATGCAACAGTCAGTACATATTTACTACTATACAATATAGACACATAAGCTAAAAGTTAAGTCCCATTTATGCAGTTTCCTAGCAAGATTTAATAACCCATAGTTACCGATATGTTTAAAATATGACATACTTAATGATATATATTTAATCATATACAGTGTGGCTACTAACTCATTTTTTAAAGTCTTACACATCACTGCACATATATAAAAAGTTCATAATATAATTTTATTCTTGTTAATGGCTTACAGAATTAATACTTTATCAGCCCCATACCATCTTTCTGGCCCAGCCAGCCCACACACACTGGATACTGGAAGCTCTGTCCCCAGGACTGGAGCTTGACCACTCACTCCATGCTGACATAAATGTATACAGCAGGTGTCTCAAATATGCAGCCTGCTAGTAACCCCTTTAAATAAATTGAGTTTCTTGGAAGAAAAATGTTTGGTTTGTTAGTGAGAGAGCTCCTGTTATGATTGACAAAATTAATGGTGTAGCAAAATAAAAAAAAATGTGGGAATGTCTTTTCTTAGCTTTCTTCGTCAAGAAGCATTATCTACAGACAGGCAAAAAATCAGTCACATAACAGACCCTGTCATAAAAACAGTGAATTTCATTGAAGTACCCTTTAACCATCATGAATTCATAGCATTACTGGAATAAGTACAGAGCAAATATGGCAAAAAAATCTGTCATACTAATGCAAGGTGTTTAAATCACAGTCTGTTTTGAAACTTTCTTTTTTACATGTTGAATGGAATAAAATTACTCATGGAAAAGAATGACAGAAATATTGGAGAACTGAAACAAGAATGATGGATCAGGGGACTAACATTTCTTGTAAATGTGACTGGCCACGTCAGTAATTTGGACAAACACCTACAAGGTAAAATAAGCTCCTTACCGAGATGTATGACAATAGCAAGGCCTTCAAAGGCAAGCTTTGACTGTGAGGAAACCAGTTAAAACTGCGTAACCTTGTTCACTTTCCACAGCTGAAATGTCTAGGCACTGTTTATTCTGAGTGCAATCTAGAATGTTCACACTCCATTGCTTTGCTTCAAGCAGAGTTTGGCAAAAGATTCTACGAATTCAAAATTATGAGACCAGAATATTTCTTCTGTCCTTTACCTTTAAAAGTAGACAAGAAAAGGCTCTCCAGAAGGTCTGAAAATTGAATTAATTAATCTGCAATGTGATACTACCCTTAACCACAAATTTTTTGAAACAAAATTGTAAGATTTTTATTCCTGCTTGCCAGAAGAAACATTTACTGTGCTCAAATGCTTAAAATTAAGAATGACTGCAATGTTCAGCAGCATTTATGCATGTGAACAATTTTTTCCCCCTTATGAACAATAATAAGATGAAAAGCCAGTCCTATTTGACAGATGGACATCTGAAACCTGTCATGAGAGAACAGAAGTCCCCTTCCAGCATAAGAAGCCAAGTCTGCAACCAGACTTCTCAGTAACTGAGGTAATACTGGACCAGTTAGTGGTCTGCTAATTTTTATAGCATAAAACCCAAAAGATTTTCTTCGTAATTTACTGTAGGGACTACAGCATGGAACACGTGCGCATGCAGGGCTAGGTAGTGTACAACATACATTAACGAAGAGATAGCAGCCCAATAAAGTTTTTAATGGAGAAAAAAAAATAATAATAAACAAATGTGATGCCAGTAAAAATAAACGCAACTGGAACCATCTTACAATCATTCAGAAAATACCTTCCTGACAACACACGGCCTGCATGCGGCCCACAGGGCTTAATTGTTGTGCGGCCCATGATGACTTTTGGAAATAAACTTGTATGTTTTAAAAAACTATAAAACAGATGTAATATCCATTATTAAGTTTTCAAAATAGTTAGGAAAAGAACAAATGTTTTCTTTCAATGTATCACATTTTATCATTTTTTTCTAGGTTAATTAATTAAAAATAAAAATAATTATTTTTTATTTAATTAGAAAATTATTAATGAAGTATCCCTCCTCCCTCGAAATCTACCCCTGTGGTCTGCAGCTTTTTTCTTTGGAGCAATATGGCCTCATCGCTTTCTTAGTTATGCAGGCATGAAAAAGACAGTTCACATTCTACTGCAAAAATAACATGCAGCCCGGCACAGTTCTTTAATTCCTGAATTGGTCCATGCTCAACTTCAGTTTGAGATCCCTAGTATACAGCTACACCTTCACTCCACAATATTCCTTTATAGTGTGGTGCTTAATTAAGCATAGGGACAACTACACAACTTTACTCAGCAATCATCTACACTGGGTCAACCTCTTGCATAGGCATTTACAGAATGCATGAGAAGCAATTTACCTTCTTTCACTAGTTGTAGTGGTAGTAGATGCAGGGCTGATGGCAGGGAGTGACTGGGGGCCCTCCATGCTGTCAGCCATGCTAGAACCAACTCCAGAACATGGGGCAGACAAAGACCCTCCACGAGTTAAGTTAGGACTTGAAGGTGCACTCCCTACACTGTTGCGTACCATGTCTGGCACCATCAGACGTGACATCAGTGATCTAGGAAATGATTCTTTTGTCTCTTCCTCTGGTGAAGACAGTCCAGGACTCAGTGCAAACACTGGCACTCGAGAGAAATGCTCTGTTGGAATTCGCATCTGTTAGGACAGAATATTAAATACTACATGTACGAGGATGTTAACCTCACAATTATCATACGAAAGCTCCAGATTGTATGGCACAATTAAAGTGATGTAGCAGTAACAAAGCTATGCAAACATTATACAATATATGCTTAATTGTAATTCCAATTTCGATAATTATAAGAGCATTACCACACTTATTGGCATTATGCAATATTCAGTGCACAATTCACATGTCAGATATATTTTTAATCTAATTTCCTTATTTTGTAAGGAAAGCCAGACTTACACCACCACTTAGAGGGGGAGGAGAGAGAGAGAGAGAGAGAGAGAGAGAGTGTTTGTGTTTGTGTGTGTGTGTTTGTCCATCCATCCATGTACCTCCTTCTCCTAATAACTTTTAAAGCCAATGGTACTAAAACAGTTTCTTCTCCTCCAAGTACTTCGGATTTTCCCCATCAGTACCATTCCAGAAACATTCCATACATATTCCTCCAACTACCATTGATGCTATATAATTTTTGCCATTGACAGCATTGTTCAACAAAGCCTCTCTCTTTCTCTCTCCCAATCAGAATCAGGTTAACTTCCTGAAACATAGTATTAACCACTCTTAAACATCTCTCTCTCTTTTCCGCTATGAAACTAAAATCCCTTAATTTCTTGACAGTAACATCATGTCATTAGATATCATGTACCACTATACTTATTAACTTCTTACTTTCAATTACATAAACAGAATACCTGTTGAGAATTGTTCTTAAGTGATAGTATTGGAACTTCACGCAGATTCTTGAACCTTCTGTGAGAGAAGTTCATTGCAATATATGCAACTTCTCTCAGGGTAAAATATAAAGCTAAGTTAGCCCCTGTGCATGCCATGAAGGCATGTAAGGGAAAGAGAAGTACATCTTTATTCATTCCTAATCCCAGCACTGGATGGAGGTGAATGATCATCTAAACACCCCTGCCATTTTATCCCTTGGAAAGAGTCATGGAAACAAATGAGGAGGAGAACTGGTGGGCCCAGAGCCAATCTAGATGTTTTGGATAAGAGAAAAATCGATGGCCCCTAACAGGATTTGAATCATGAATCGTCCAACCCAAAGCCTAGTCATGTAACAAGGTTTTCATAATGCAAAGGATCATGGCAATTGCAAAAATCAGTATGGTCATGACCTTTAAATATTGTGGTGCTAGTAACAAACCTATTACACCAATTTTGAAATTATGTGAGATCTGAGGTTCTCACTACCATATTGATTAATAATCAAGAATGATGGGATGTTAAGGTGTGTTGACTGTTAAAAGAGTTACCGATGTTTCTGAGAGGCATGGTGCCTCCATCTTCAGGCTCAAGCATTCCAAGAAGACTTTGTTAAAATCATGTCTCAGTCAAGATCCTTCTGAATATGGGATGTTACTTTAAGAGTTTAACATTTTCAGTATGTCAGATTTTACACAGACTTATTCTAGTTGCATCCTACATCTTGGGAAGAACATTATTGCAAAGCTTAAATTCCTAGACTATTTTAAAGCCATACCTTTGAGTAACACTTGGCACAAACAGTCCTTTTGCAGAGTTTACAGAGCTGTCCCCAAGGGCCAAATAATCCAAATCTTGTCTTTAAACACAAAAAGCACACCTGAAAACATGAATACAAATGCCTGTAGACAAAATGTGCAGACTTGATGTTAAAATAATTCAATTACTTTACATCTTATCATCATCACCATCAGCACCAGTTTATAAGCCATTTGAGGCTTGTTCAGTCTGCATGGGTGTTAGTCTCTCTGTCATTTCCTTTTTGCATTTTATAAAAGCAATGCTTCTGTTGGATATCAAATTCAAACATTCACACTTATATCTAATTTAAACATTCACACATCAAAGATATATGACTACTTACAGAAGATCATGTTTAATAGTGGACAGGTCTCACAAAAAGAAAAGTATTTTGAAAATATTTTGAACCCCATCATGATAGGAAAACCCAAATGTCTCACCTTTCGCTTCTCAACATCTTCTTTAACGTGGCCCTCCACAGGAAGACTTTCCAATTCAGCCTTTGTTAGCACACTACGAATATGAACAATTTCCTCCAGAGTGAGTGACAGGCATTCCATCGCTTGCTGCCAGTTTTTCTGCGAATTGACAAGTGTATCAGAATGTTTTCATCAATCATAATTAGGACACTTGACAGGAGGGAGTTAATAGAATTAAAAAATTTATGGCCACAGTCAATGACACACAAATTTTAGTATGCCTCCCACGATTGCTGTATGCTATATTCCACCTTGTCCATTACTTACTTACCCTAAAAATACTCTAAGTAAAGAACACTTTACTGTACAGTTAACAGACAATTACACACACAATAACTGATTTACTGTACAAACAATCAGTTTCTGCACAATTATGCTACATGTGTCAGCCATTACACCCATCACCAGGCAAAATCTTTATGAAAGTGTAAGGACAATAAATATTTATGACATGAGAGGCCTTTCCCTTACCAGTGCTGTCACACTAGTGTGTATACTATTGTAGATAACATAGTGGAGTGTTGCATTTGTTATAAACTAAATATGTACTTGTTTTCATGTAATAATATTGTTATAAAATTTGTAACCAACTTCAGAAATATACTGAAAAACTGTTAAAAATTGTGCATCTTAATAATTGGATGTTCAAATTAATTAATAAGAAACAGGAGTACATTGACTTTCAATAGTAACTACTGTGTTTAGGTTGCCAAACGTTGTTATGCTGTATTCTAGAAGTAATGAAAATAAATACAAGATTCTGAGAAGAAAGGTAATCGATAGATCATGCTGTGTTACAGCTAGAGGTCAACATCCAATTATTAAATCATCCACCATTTTTAGCCATCTTTAGGAATATTCCTGAAGCTGATTATAAATCTTATAACAATATTATTACGTGAAAGCAAGTAATGGTATGTATTTATTTTATAACAAACACAACACTCAGCTACGTTATCTACAACACTACATGCACCAATATGAAGACACTTGTAAGAGAGAAGCGTGTAGCACCACCATTATTTACCTTCCTTTGTGCGTTTTTGTAAAGATTTTGCCTGATAATGACCATAATGGCTGAAACATCGAGCATAATTATGCAGAATTGGATGTTTTTAGAGAAACTCAATTTTTGTGTTGGACTGTAAATGTCTATTGACAATATAGTTCTGACAACACAACAGGATGTATCTGCCTAATAATACTTTCTGTATCAACCCATTCATAATTAATTATGTGACAATAACCCAGAAGGTGCAGTCTTTTTTTTTTACATCAACCTTTCTGATCCTCTTGTGCTCAGTGTGTGTGGAGGAAGCATTCATGAGAAGGATTCTGCTACTCACAGTGATAGAAGACTGATGAGAATATTAGTAAATATGGCTCAAGATGGCCTCCGAACCAAAATGTGAACATGATATTCCCAAGACCTATTAGCTTCACTAATGATAAAAGCTTGTCTGCACACACACATACCTACATCTGATAAATGCTAAAATCTAGCAACCCCCAACCGAAAGTTTAAGGTTGGCTGGAAAGGTAAAAAAACAAAGGACCTCAACAGACTGCAAACTTCTAACAGCACTTCCAGACCAACATACTTACTGACTGTAGCAGTTCATCTTGCAAGGAGCTGCGTGACCATGACATTTCTGGCAAAGTGCAACCCAAGTTTCCAGAGTCTGTTTCTGAGCTCGCTGAGGAAAGAGTAGGGCCTCGAGAATGTGGTCGTGAATGCGGTAATGATTGACTTCCACTTTCACCATTACCAACCACTATGGTGTGCCTCCTCATTGAAGCTCTCCTACTTGGACACTGTGTTGCCAGGTCATATGCTAAAAACACAGAATCATATGCTGTAAAAACGTGACAGAGCTACATCAACAGCAGGGATTATTCTTAATTTACATGCAAAAACCTCATAATTTTTTATGCAGCGTAAAGCATGATTCACTAAATGTTTCTGACAATAGGTGGTTCGTGAATATGCAACTGTGCTGAAAACTGTCCATAGTAATGTATGTCAGTGTAATGTAAAGTATATTGAAGAAGGCCAACCCATGTAAAACTAGGTGTAGGAGGGAGGATAATATTACATGGATCATAAAGAAACAGTGTGGAAGCATCAGGATTTTTCACAAGGTGGTGCACAGATTTTTAAAACACTGCGGGACAAGACATTTACAGACGTGATTTAATTAAAATCCTTACTTAATCCTGAGGAAAAAAAACTGTAGGACCTGAATGAAACTTAGTTTTGTTTTTGTTTAATTTTTACTGTTTAATATATTATAAAATATAAAATATGTCAAAATCCCAATGTGGTGTTAAGTGGCTGCACCACCTTGTACCTCATTGTCACCACCCCAGGCTAGACGAGTAATGAGTATATTCATCTGGCCCAGGAAAGGGATCAGTGGCAGGCTCTTGTGAATGTGGTAATAAATTTTCCAAGTTCCATACAAAGCAGGGAATTTCTTAACTAGCTCAGCAGCTACAAAAGTATGACTCTGCAAAAACACAGTTTTTTTGTCTGACAGTACTTCAGTCTTCAGTGAACGGTATATCATGATAACAACAAGCACACATAATGTGGCCTGGTATTAAATGGATTCTGGGTACAGAAATAACTGCCACTATCAATACTGAAATTTAGAATAAACATTAGTATGTGTGTAACTTCCATAAACCATTTGAAGACTGGAGTAAAGGAAACTCCAAAAACATTATTTTTATTAAACATAAAAGCAAATTTCACCCTAGAACAGGCCACAAAGGCCCAGAGTGGGAGCAGAGCTATAGCACTACACTTTCTTTAACCTCGGCGATAGATGAGGGTGGGTGGCCAGCGACATGCTCTCACCACTTTACCCCCTGGAAAGATTTAGTACCCATTGTATAGGTGGCTGGGTGAGTGCCACGGCCAGTCTGATCGAGTAAAAAAACCTCACACAATAAAAGATTGCCTATGTAACAATCCTGTAAACTGTAAGAAGCGTTCATATTTATCCTTCAGTCGTTTCTCATTCAGTGAACATGTCCAACAACAAATCAAGAAATTTCATACCTCTAGAGCATAATGGTTAGTTCATATACCTCCTACCTCCACGCTTAACACTAGAAGCATTGCATTTTGTCCCAATAGTGTAATTATATGTTTCATACGTGGGTGTATCAAAAAGTTCCGAGACTGGACCTACAGACTAGAATTATTTACTTGATTTAATTTTGGGCAGCATCCCCTTCAAAATAGTCCCCTTGTGCAGCGACCCATCGATCCCAGCTCCGTTGCCACTGCCGGAACGCGTGCTGAAGTCCTGTTCTCGAAGCGTACCAAGAACATTTTGCTATTCCCACTGGATCTCCTCCACTCTGTCAAAGCGACGACCCTTTAGCTGCAGCTTCATCTTCGGGAAGAGGAAGAAGTCGTAAGGGGCCAAATCTGGTGCATATGGCGGATGTGGAAGTGTGATAATGCTGTTGTGGGAGAGAAACGCACGCGTTACGAGAGCTCGGTGAGAGTGTGCATTGTTATCGTGGAGCAGCCAATTGCACGCGCGCCACAGTTCAGTTCATTTTCGCCGAATGTCCTCACTCAGACGGCGAAGAACACTGCAGTAGAATCCGGCGTTCACGGTCTGGCCTTCGGGGGCAAATTCGTGGTGCACAATCCCTCGAATGTCGAAAAACACGATGAGCATGCACTTGGTCGCGCTGCGGCTCTGTCTCGCCTTCTTCGGTGTTGGAGATCCTGGGCTCTTCCATTGCGAAGACTGTTGTTTAGTCTCGGGACCATACCTGTAGACCCAACTCTCGTCCCCATTGATGACCCTCGACATGAAGGATGGGTCATCCAGGGCACGCTGACGAAGCTCTTGACAAATTGCAACATGGTGCTCTTTCCGTTCGGAGGGTCAGAAGCCTGGGCACGAACTTTGCAGCAACGCGGTGCATGTTCAAAACACACGTGAGAATTGTCTGCACTGTTCCGTATGACACATTAACGATTGCAGCAATGTCCTTAATGGTTCTCCGACGATCCTCATGCACAAGCCGCCGAATTGTTTCCACATTTTTAGGTGTTGAGCTCGTGGAAGGTCGCCCTGACCTCTCGTCGTCTTCGAGCGATGTTCTGCCTCTCTTGAAGCGCGCGTGCCACTCGAAACACCTCGCACGACTCATGGCCTCATTTCCATACGCACGTCGTATCATTTCAAAAGTCTCCGCTCCAGATTTGCCAAGTTTCACGCAGAATTTGACGTTTGCTCTCTGCTCCAGTTTCACGTCCATGCTGAAATCGCAAATGTGAGGGCACACGTGATGACAAACACTCGTGTTGTGCAACTCCCAATGTTCACACAGCGACTCCACTCGGCATACTGAGTGGCGACGTTCCCTGCTCCCAAGCACAGCGCACGCATTCACGTACTGCCATCGGTTGGCGTTCTATGGAACTAGTCTCGAAACTTTTTGATACACCTAAGTATGATAGTTTCAGTAGACAGCGATTGTTTCCCAGTATGTAATTCACTGACTGGTCTTTCTATTCATATACAGATTCCTTACTCCTTTGATTTAGCCTTTAACAATGATATCCAACAACTAACAAGTTTCAAAATTATCCAGTATTGATACAAAAAAAATAGATTTTCTCTATGACTTGACTGGGCATCCTCTCTTGCACTCTGCCCTCCTCTCACCTTCTTAGATTCTTTGAAAGTGCAAGACATGTATCAGAAGCTCATGCTGTATCGCAGAAGTCAGGTGCTGACAACAAAGTCAAAAACCATGTGGACTTACACAAAATTACTCTCAGCATCAAAATCCAAGTAACTTTCAGTTATTGTGTATGAAGAGACATGTAGAAATATCCTTCACAGTGATCATCAGGAACTGTATGTCTCTCAAAAAGAACGATCTTTTGGTACATGCTGTACACCTGTACTCAATCCCACCTTTCTCAAGGTTACTGTTGTCATCAATCCAGTGACATAAGCTATGTAATTAGAAAAGCCAACAGCTGAGGGAAAATTGCAGCATCCTATGAAACAACTAGCCACATACCACTCCATGATTTCCATTCAGATACTTTTCTAGTAATTACAGAAAATGATTTCAAGTGTAGACTCAAAAGAGAAAAGGTAAGGCTCTCTCTGTACATATTTGCCCTGCAAAGCCAGAGATCAAACTCAAAGCTTGGAACTAAATGGCAACTCATGCCCTAGCCATATTTAAACCTAGGCACAAACTCCTGATACTCATTTGATAGATGGGTGGGTGACCTTCAGTTGCATTCTGAACGTGGTGATGAATCCAGACACCTTGAACAGAAACTGAACCACAACCATCAAATGTATGACTTGTAGCTTCAATCACTGAACGTCAGTTCCAAAATGTAAAATAATATGTACAAAAGTAATTCAAATTAATTAATAGTTACGAATAGTTGCAGTGTTGATTGTAATCCTATTAGGAATTTGATAACATTTTTAGTTTAATAGAGCAGCATTAGCTTGATTATTTGTAAGTTATTAATAAGTAATAATTCCCAACTGATTTCATTACAATCTTGTCACTGTGTTACTGATATTTTCATTTCAACCTCAATGGACCATCTTCAGTGTTCTGCTTATGCCATAATATGTTGTTATCTTTACAGCAATAGTATTCAGACTGAAATACCTCCTAACATATTCTAATAAAAAACTGATAACCTCAATTAAAATTTATAATTATAAATCTGTTATGTACATTATAAAGATTTGAAAATCTCAAATGTTGGGAATTACATAATTTTTACTTGGAAATAGGTACTTATTCCCATACATACATACACCTAACTTGTTCCTTATATAATAACTGGAACTGGAGAATAACAATGCTATAAAACAAGCACCCTACGAACTGCTTGCAATTTTATTACAAATTAAAAGTCATATGAAAGATGATCAGAAACTAAGGACAAAATAAAAGGTATGATATATAGTCAATATGGATTAACTAAAAAGAATGTATGTTTCAACTACTGTGTGACAGTGTCTTGCAGCTATGTGGCAAATGAGAAAACACAGCAAATCTAGCAAAATGACAATTTTTTGTTGCGCCTTTCAGTATGCACTAGGACTGCAAAGGTTTCAAACTCTGGGGTGTATACCATATGTATATAGAACGATCCAATACTCATAATAACCAAGCTCACCCTTGGACATTACCCTGAATCACTGCTGCAGAACACATCCTGACAATCCAGTTCCATAGGATGCAGTTTAATATTATACAGAATGTATCTGAAATGGTTGGACAAACTTCAGAAGTGAGTTCCCCACACCAAAACAAGGAAAAAGTTCATATCAATATAAGTCCGCAAACACCTGGTTTTTTAGGTACAGCCGCCATGTTTGCCCAACCTCAAACCTTTAGATTTTTATGTGGGGCACTTTAAAACTGGTTATTTGTTTCATTATCTCTCATAACATAATTTAGTTCAGTGGCAGAACATTGGGCTACTTCAGTATACAAGAGCATATTTAAATACATCTGTTACATTGGCACGAGATGGAAGTCAGTGGACAGTTTTACGTTCACATCACTTTATCCACAGAGGAGGAACATCCTGACACCCACCAGACAGAATGACAGGTGCAATCAAATGTTGGTATGAACTAAGCATTGAAGATAATAACCCCTGGTCGTGTCACAACTCAAATGCTTGCTGCCTAGACTGTCACTGGTTACTTATAAACTCAGTTATCTCAAGTCTTACATTGATCACCTTGTAATAATAACAAGATAAGTGTGTTTTAAAATCCATTAAGTGCTTAAAAATATGACATTTGCCACGAAATTGTAGAGTTCAGTGAAACTGCAACATGTCACCTCAGGAACTAAATTGTTGCCAAATACTGCAATTTTGCAGATATTAGAACATTATGCCTAAGGTGTACCATAGTGCACCTAGCAACCTCATGGAGAGACCTAACATTTTCATTTGTCACATCATGTCCTGTCCTATTTTCCCTGCTGAACCTTTTGCTCTCTTTTCATCACTACTCTGCTATGTGGCACATATAACCCTATTTAAAAAACTACAAGACATTTATACTTAACTATTCTAATAATCATTCACAACAGTGGTGCCAGTTTATGAAACAGTGGAATGTAAGTTGTCTCAGTAATTATCCAGTTAGTAGAGCTGTCCTGATCATCCACTGCTGGACATCACAGATCTCCATAAAACTCTACTGCATATAATGCATTTCCATCACAATCTATTGCTTTCACTCTGATGGCAGCTTTAACATATTTAACACTACCAATGCCCACATAAGTCTCCACCATCTCTCTCCACCTCATGTCAGCATCCACTTGCTTCGTAGAAAATATCTTAGCATCTCGCCCAGTTTCATTCACAGTCTTTCCAGGTGGTTTCACACTACAAGCTGTTTATACACCACTCGACTTCCCACTGCCCTTTTACTGTTAGTGCAAAACAATAATATAATTCTAATTCATATTCAGATATATGACAGTATATACACGCATATGTATCAATGCAATATATCATCCCTACTCATTTCAATGTACATGCTGTCCCTTATAAATTAAATTGTTTTACCTAATTGCCTTAATTTTTTTGTGAAAAGTCAAAAAAGCGTTATGTTACAGCTCTCTCTACATTCTGTCCATGCAGAACAATTATTCCATAACATACAAGCTTTTCCTTTCTTTGCCTGCAAAACTTCATTCCTGGAGACAGTGTTATTCTCCACAAAGATCTCTTCCATAACACATCATGTTCCTCTCCACACAACATAACTCTTTTGTCCAAAACATACTGTACATGTATCTACACAGCAGATAAATTGGTCCATTCACAAATTGGTCCATCCACAACGCAGTGTGCTTCCCATTGAGAAGGAAGTGTGGCATCCAGAACACACTGTTTGCTTTCCCAGTAATCCATAGAGCATGAATGTTCCATCCATAATAATAAGCCCTTCACACAGCGGAAATCTTCCATCCATTACACATAGCACAACTCTGCACTTCAGCGTACTTTTTCTTGTAAGAGTGTTTGATCCACAAGGTCAAATAGCTGAACCTTCATCAAACGAATAACAGTACAAAAATAACACATTACTAACCAACTAGCTTGGTTTGAAGCACTTTCATATTTTGTGCACCATCTTAATACACAGTATTACAATTTGACTCATCTTAATGTGTTTCAGTTTGTTATTTCATCTCTGTGTTGACATCATTAAAAACCGTCCTCTGAGAGACTGTACGTCAACTACTGAGCAATTCCCAATGCTCTCAGATTTCTGCTTAACAATTTAAGCACATACTTAAACTACAACTATAAGAAAGATTAAGACTTGCTGCCAAATCCCTTTTAGCTCAAATAAGTTACTGGTAAACGAGTTTATGTTCTCACCTGCCCGATATTCCGCTGTCAAATGCTAATGTATTACCAACAGTTTAATCTAAGGTGTTGCTAATATGTACAAAACAACTGTTCACTATTTTAATCCTATCATGCAGTAACAATAAGATATTACACAAAAAAAGAAAGAAAGAAAGAAAGAAAATAAAAATCATCACATAACTTCTCAACTTTGTAAAGTGTACTTAGTGCACTGCCTAAGTGCAAGCAAACAAAAACACAAAGCTTCTTTGCTCAGCAAGATCTACACATTAAGACACCCACAAACTGCAAGCATCTCAATATGTCAGTGTATTTAATAATTATAAAACAGTGTTATGTACAGCACCCTTGTAAGACACCCAACTGTGTAATTTTTAGGCACATTTGCAAAATTTTGAAACACAACTATTAGTTTCATCATGTCTGGCTGTCTGGCTGGGCGCATAGAACAACTCAGCTCTCCCTAGATGGAATTCATAAAATTTGATATTTGAGGATTTTTAAAAAATCTGTCAAGAAAATTCAATTTTAATCAGAGTTTAACAAGAATAATGGGTACTTTACGTAAAGACAGAAGTTGTGGCGACAATCAAAACACACATTTCATGTTCAATGATCCCCCCCCTCCCCGCCCAAAAATCGCTCAGTTTGTGAGATAATGTGGAAAAATATTGTAGAGCTGGACAGACCACGGATGACAATATGATGTACTCGCAGTGTATGCTGCATGTGAGTTTGTAGCCTTTGGTATCCAGCACGTTACTGGTACAGTGCATGTCTTGTTCCAGTCATGTTTGTGCAAGCTTGGCTTTTTTCTGGTTCCATTACAGTTAATAAAAGTAATTGGTTATTCATAAGCCAATAAATGGAACTGAGGGAAGTTGACCCATGCATTAGGCAATCACTATCCCTCCCACTTGTCTCTCACACCAACTCTCATTATGCCATGTACAAACATGTAGGTATGTAATAGTCACATGTCAATAAACCAATCAAGTTATGCTGCCAGCTGAAGAAAACCTAAATGGTTCCACTGTCATAATACAGTTTAAAAGTACTAATTTATAGCCAAAGTATACTTACATTCCCCATCAACTGCATTACTCTTTCTATAGCTAACACAGCTTCCTTCTATATGACCAGAAACAAATAAACCTTACTTTGAAGACGTACTGATTATATTTTGTTCAACAAAGACTACCCTAAAAATGGAGGCTGCTACCTTCTCCAGAACATTGGTATGTATCTGCCAATCTGCAGATGTCATATCCCAGAAGATCAGCATCTTCCATAAAACACCTTTTCTTAAAAACTTGTCTGAGATACCAAGAGATGAAATATTGCCAGTAGAAATGTAATAATTATAAAAGGTGCTTCTAGTTTCAGCAATACTGAAATGTTCTGATGATGAATTGTGTCCACATCATCACTCATATTGGTGGGAGAAGTGTTTAGAACAGGGGTTAAAAATTATCCAAAAAACTGGAAGCTACCTCAAAATTCTAGATGCCAGGAAGGTGAAATATAGCAAGTTCCATACTGAGAAGCCACACTATACAAATTTTAGTTGTCTGGGTGACCCGGCACACAATGTTTGTGAAGCCCTGGTTTAGATGATGAATAATGTGTTTGCAGTTCTGTCATGTGAAAGAAGTGTTGAGAATGAATGCTGCAGTGTAGCCATATTGATGGCAGAAATACAGCGATGATAAAAAATGTCGGCAGTTTCTGACACACTGACGAAGAAGTATTTAGTTGATGAACAGCATTTGCAGTTTGTATGATATACACTAGAAAGCTCTACTAATAACGTTTCAGAGCTGCAAGACCTTAAGATAGAGATCTCACTATGAAGAAAATGTCACTCTTAGATCAGTAATCCAGTGATGCTATAACAGATATTATCTAGCAAGTGATCCAAACCCAGTATGATGGATAGGCTCTTTTACAAGAGAAAACATTTTTCTGCTAACCCACCCCATACAAAATGTGCTCCAACACTAATGCCTCAGTTTTACTGTAAAATAAACATGATCATACAAAACAATGAACAAAATTCAATCCACTTTATCTTCTGATCACAATTATTATTTGATTAGTTTTAATATTATGTTCATGGCTATTTGCATCTGCATAGTCATTATTAAACTTGTCTAATTAAATATGTGGAAAGATTTTAATTGAATGACATTTAAGGACCTCAACGTGTGGAAAAAATGAGTAACTCCACTTCTTATGAATTGACTGGGCAGTCTTTGAATTTTCATGCCATTTCAGACAGAGAATATCATGAAGCTGGTAACTAAATACTATTCAGGAGCTCACAACAACGCAGAGAAAAGTAGCTGCAACTTAATGAAAGCTACATGCCAGACACAAGCTAGTATCTACATATGACAAGTAGGGTGACCAGATATTACACAATAAATTCTGTTTCTCTCCAAGCATTCAGTAAAAATGCAGAAATAAAACATTAACCATATAGTATAGTACAAACCATAATTTACTTGATTAGAGTTCTCACGTGAACTTAATGGATGTTGAACAGAGCAACATTGAGGGCTGATATTCATGCCAAAAAAATAGTTACTGATCAACACATGCTTTTAACTGTCTGTAACAATGATGTATATTCTGGTACTGTATTCTAACTACACACATGTAAAATAATACAGTCTTTGCTTCATTTACAGATAAAAATTAATAAAAAGAGTAATTTTCTTTAGAGCTTGAAACTTTTAACACCACCAGTTTGGGTGCAAGAATGCATTCAGTTCTCTGTACAAACTGATGATATTTGAATGTCATACTAAGTATAATTACATTCTGTAATATAGATTATAATAATCTCTTTGCGTAAACTTAGATTTCGGGGCTAGAATGAACATGAATTCATTACCTGAGTAGCAGGTATATCTAAGTCCACATTACACTGTGACACAAGTCACATCGGACACTGGAGGAGAAATAATCTTGTCTTTCCCAGATGCAAGTTTTAAAATACAAGGACACATGACATACACGTATCTTGAGAGTAACGACACAATGGAAATACTGGTAAAACATATAATAACTATTTCAGAAAGCAATATAGTATCGGAGGTCCATTGTTATTGTCCTAAATGTGGTTCAAGTTAAAAACGACAAAAACAAACCACAAACGAGAATGGTTCTGACAAAGATTCAAATAGAAAAAACTGAAACAAACATTTAAATCACATTTCAAAACAAAGGTGCATGACCAAGCAGCCATATAAGAATCCTGTAGGAATCAAGACTTCTGATCACCCTAGCGATACGCCATTCTTGCTGCGACTACTGCTGCTGAAGTAAGAACTGATGCTACAAGCATTGCAGGCCACAACATTGACACAGAGAATCGATTGACAGATTGACTCCTACACTCCAGTGTGCTGTCGATGTAGCTGTGATACTCGTGGTGCGTGATACCTGTCCGGTGCCATGGGTTATTCCCACTCCTTCTGTGTCTTGACGTTCCAAAACCGTTCTCAACGACACCTGCTCCACTGGGACCAGAATCCTGTTCATCCTCCTCCTCTTCATCATCATCATCATCTTCATCATCATCCATCTACAACAAAAGAAAATTAACTCTATGAGTCAGTTTTATGTCTTGATAAGTGGATGCCTGTCACCATAGCATGGTGCACCCTCAGGTTAAGGATGAAGGAAGAGCTTCCAATATGGAGGGTAGCTGTGAATAAACAGCATAAGTAGTCGAGGACAACTGACAAAAGGTGGTCCTCCAGCTTGGGGTTTGGATGAAGTGCTAACAAATCCTTACCGTAAAAACGGCCTTGTTACAGTGTCCAGGCCTGTACTGATCCTTTGGTATGACCTAAGCAAAGGAAAAAGGACATGAGATTTGGTACATGAAATGTAAGGATTCTGTATAGGTCAGAGTAACTGACAGTAGCTATGATATTAACAAGGTATAAATTAGATTTAGTGGGTGTACAAGAGGTTGTGTGGGACAAAGTTGGCACAGTAAGAGCAGGGGATTATATTTTTTCTAAAGAAAAGGAAAGGAAAATCATTAATTTGGAATAGAATCTTTTGTATGCCACAGAATTGTATTAGCAGTTAAGAGATTAAAGTTTGGTAGTGACAGGATGTTGTATATAGTTCTGAGAGGTCGGTGGGGTCACATCATTGTTTTGAACGCACATGCACCAACTGAGGAGAACAGTGATGATTCAATAGACAGATTTTAGAAGGAATCAAAACAAGTTTTCGACCACTTTCCTAAGTAACGTATGAAAATTCTGTTATGAGATGTTATTGCAAAATTCAGGAGAGAGGATATTTTCAAACCGACAATTCGGAATGACAATCTACATCAGGATAGTAATGATAATGGTATTAGAATAATAAACTTTGCCGCATCAAAAAATCTAGTTGTTAAGAACACAATTTTCCTGCACTGAAACATTTATAAATACACCTGGACCTCTCCTGATGGGAAGACTCATAACCAGATTTATCATATATTAATAGATAGGAGATGGCATTTGAGTATGCTCGATGCATGTTCTTTCAAGGAAGCTGACTGTGATACTGATTACTAACTGGTGGCTGCAGAAGTTAGAGAAAGAATGGCAGTCAGTAAACAAGTTGCACAGCAATTTGATGTGGAAAGATTTAATCTCAGGAAGCTAAGTGAGCTGGACATTGGGAAACAATATCACATTAAGATCTCAAACAGGTTTGCAGCTTTGGAGTACTTAAATGATACCGAGGACATAAACGGGGCTTGGGAGAACATTAAAAAAAATATCAAAACCTCAGCTACAGAGTCTAGGTCTGTACAAACTGCAGCAGCATAATCCATGGCTGGATAAAGAATGTTTATGATTTCTAGATCAAAGGAAGCAAGATAAATTGCAGTGGTTATGGGAACCAAAACAAAGCAATGTAGATAATCTAAACAATGCAAGATGTGAAGCTAGCAGACATTTCAGGAACAAAAAGAAGGATATTTGAAAGCTAAAATTGATGAACTTGAGACTATCAGTAAGATCAAAAATATCATAGACTTATAAAGGGGCATCAATGACTTTAAGAAGGCTTACCATCCTAGAACTAATATAGTAAAAGACGAGAAGGGTGATTTGGTTACAGCCTTGCACAGTATTTTGGCTAGGTGGATGAACCATTTCTCTCAGCTATTGAATGTATGTGGGGTTAATGATGTTGGGCAGACAGAAATACACACAGCAAAGCCACTGGTACTTGAGCTGAGTGCCTTTCAGTTTAAGATGGCTATCGAAAAGCTAAAAAGATACAAATCACCAGGTATTGATCAAATTCCAGCAGAAATGATTAAAGCAGGGGGTAGAATAATTCGCCCTGAGATCCATCAACTTATTAATTCTATTTGGAATACGGAGGAGTTGCCTGAGGAGTGAAGGAGTAGATCATTGCACCCATCTATAACAAGGGAGAAAAAAACACATTGCAGTAATTGTAGAGGGATAACACTCTTGTCAACTACATACAACATTTTATCAAACATTCTTCTGTTGAGGTTAACACCATATGCAGAGGATATCAATGGGGTCATCAGTGTGGATTTCAACTCAACAGATCAACTGCTGATCACATATTCTGCATTCGTCAAACACTTGAGGAAAAAAAGGGAACACAATGAAACAATGCATCAGCTATCTATAGACTTCAAGAAAGCCTTTCTGTCATTTAGGAGGTAGGTCTTGTATAATATTCTCATTGAATTTGGTATCCCCATGAAACTGGTTAGGCTAATAAAAATGTGGCTGCATGAAACCTATAGCAGAGTCCCAGTAGGCAAACATATTTGTGACAAGTTTCCTATTAAGAATGTTATAAAGCAAGGAGATGCTTTATCACCACTGCATTTCACCTTTGCTCTACAGTATGCCATTAGAAGGTTCAGTAAATCTGGATGGCTTGAAATTAAATGGTACACTTCAGCTTTTGGTTTATGCTGATGATGTTAGTGCATTGGACAGAAGTGTACATACCATACAGAAAAACGCAGAAACTTCAGTAATTGCTAGTAAGGAGACTAGACTAGAAGTAAACGATGATAAAAGTATGTCCATGGTCAGGTTTTGAGATCATAATGCAGGACGAAGTCAGAATATAAAGATTGATAATAGTTCCTTTGAAAGGGTGTAACAGTTCAAATACTTGGGAACAACCATAAAGTATCAACATTCTATTCAGGAAGAAATTAAGAGCAGATTGAAGTAAGGAATTCTTGTTATCATTCGGTGCAGAATCTTTTGTATTCCAGTTTGCTATCTAAAAATATAAAGATTAAGATATACAGAACTATAATTTTGCCTGTTTGTTTGTGTGGGTGTGATACATGGTCGCTCATATTGAGGGAGGAATGCAGTAAGGGTGCTTAAGAATAGGGTGCTGAGGAGAAGTTTTGGCCTAAGAGGGATGAGATAACAAGGGAGTGGTGAAAGTGACATAATGAGAAGCTTAATGATCTGTACTTCTCACCCAACATTATACAGGTGATAAAATTGAGAAGAATGAGATGGGTGGGGCATGTAGAACATATGAGGAGAAGAGAGGTGCATACAGGGTTTTGGTGGGGAAATCTGAGGGAAAAAGACAACTTGGAAGAGACAGGCGTAGAGGGAGGATAATGGATCTTCAGGAAGTGGGATGGGGAGGCACGGACTGGATTGATGAGGCTCATGATAGGGACAGATGGCGGGCTCTTGCAGTCGCGGGCATGAATCTTCGAGTTCCATAAAATGTGGGGATTTCTTGACTAGCTGAGAACCAGTTAGCTTCTCAAGAAGAAATCTGCTCCTTGGAGTGAGTGAATAAGTAAATAAGTAAGTAAGTAAGAAAGAAAGTAAGTAAGTAACTAGTAAGTAAGTCAGTAATTTATAAATAAGTAAGTAATTATGTCAGGTTTATGCTCCTTGATCCTAAGTAACTGGCCTTTGAAAACGAATATCAGGATCTTTATATAACACTGTTTATCATGCCGAGTTACTATGTGGAATATTTCAGTCCTGATGTTGCTCAGTATGCACCTTCACTTCCCACGTCATTTATCAACTTGAATACAAAAATATTGAACTCCAGTCTTTAGGCACGTTCGCAAAATTGCGAAAAGCGACTATTAGCTTCCTTATGTCTGTCTGTCCGTCCGTCCGTCCATCCGTCTGCATGGAACGACTCGGCTCCCACTGGACGGATTTTCATGAAGTTTCATATTTGAGTATTTTTTCGAAAATCTGTCGAGAAAATTCCAGCTTTATTAAAATCTGACAATGGCGTGTACTTTACATGTAGACCTATGTGCACTTATAATATATTGCTGAATTCTTCGAAGAACGAGAAACGTTTCAGACAAAAGTTGTAGAGAAAAAAGACCACACATTTTATGTTCAATAATTTTTTTTTCCCGAAAGTCGTACCGTTCATGTGAAAATGTGTAACAATGTAGTAGAGCCGGGCAGGCCACAGATGACAATATGACAATATGGCGCACGCACTTTGGATGCTGTATAACTAAGGACACACACTCAGAATATGTAATACCTATTGCTTTTCCACTACAGCAATGGTTTCGCGAACGCGCCTCAATGTCACGTTATACGTATATTGCTTGTGTTGTTATAATTACAGTCAACAACTTAGTCCACGGTAAAGGACAAATAGTTTAAATGTATTTTCCGTAATTATGAACTATTTTTTACGACATTATTATGACACGGGCGCTTAATACAGGACAACTACCTGGGTCACAACAAACCATCCGACAGAAATGAACACCAATTTCCTACATACAGAACAAATAACCATCCCCGCTTTTACACACACATATTACAGATTGCATGGTTCTAAAATTTAGCCAAAGTAACAATGTGGAAAAAAAAGTTAAACACAATATATACATCACTTGTACAATATAAAGTATTTCATACACATACGGCATCCAAATAATAAACCAAATCCACTATCCGCAGTAGGTAATCAGGTTATGGATAATTTTTAAACATCAGGAATTCGTCACCAGATTAAAAGGAGTGTATATTGAAGTACTTTCTTAACGCCTTCTAAGTTGTGTATTCTCGTCATCAGACTTGTGAGTTTGCATGCTAAACTCTCCAAAACTTTGATGCCGGCATAGCACGCATTTCTCTGCACACACCAACGTTTGGCAATTGGTCTATGAAGATGGTACTTATTCAATTATTCAACCATAATTCAAATTTGTTATTTTCAGAATAATTACCTCCCAAAACTCTTTAAATATTTTATTACATAGTGAAAATATGCAAACTAAATTGTTGTGAGATTGTTTGTGTTGTTGATATGAAACTAAACTAAACTAAACTCCGTGGCCTTAGTCCGCACGCGAAATATACCGACAGAGCGGCCGCCGCCGGTCGGCGAAGTTAGTGCCAACTTTTGCGGATAGAGGGGTGTCACGTGGTCAGCCCAACGGGTCCCCACAGCCGTTAATCTCTGTTTTCTAGACCTGGA
>Ga0136643_10001793_pt1 | contig 26894 bp, 20 predicted proteins | sample TergutLab28metaG_FD_96883 | JGI IMG/M metagenome (GOLD analysis project Ga0136643, IMG submission 96883) | Labiotermes labralis P1 segment gut microbial communities from Petit-Saut dam, French Guiana - Lab288 P1 (version 3) (version 3) | ecosystem: Host-associated > Arthropoda: Insects >... | reverse complement strand
TTGGTTGTGTTGTCTAGCAATAACATTATACCAGATTTCGGGGGTAAAATCTGCACTTTTATTCCGAATGTGACTGTGTTTTCAGCGCTTTTCTGCGCTATCTGTGTGCGAAAGTTGAGTAATGAGCATGTTCTCTTTAAATTGCTTCTCATATGCCTTTACAATAAGCTGCTCCAGTTTTTGCTTGTCTACTGGTTTCATCAGATAACCACACGCATTTACATCATAACCTTGAAATACATAGTCCTGATAGGATGTGATAAAAATAATTTCAACGTCCTCACTTTTTTGCCGAATCCTCTTGGCAAGCTCAATTCCATCTACCCCATTCATTACAATGTCCAGAAGTATTAGGTCAAATTTTTCCGGCTGCTCTGTAAATGCATCCATAAATTTTGCACTGCTTGCAAATACTGATATCTGATACTCGATGTCCATTTTATCCAAAATAGCACGACAGACCTCTTCCTGCATATCGGAAAAGGTTTGTTCATCGTCACATATTACTACCCGATACATAAGACACTTTGCCTCCTCCATCAAGATTTGCCATTATTGACTGTCTCTGAAAGTGTGTTATGCCGTTTGTTAGTGTAGCACACTAACAGGAGCAAATTCAACTATTTTTTAGTAGATTGCAGATTTTTTCGTTAAAGTACAGATAACTGACCGCACACATTTTCAGCATCTCTCAGACGCTGTAAAAATGCCGCGCAAATGCCGCACCATAAGAAAAATTTTTTGATTTCCATTTTTCTTTCATTATGATATAATTAATCAAATTATAATAACGCTTTATGAATGGAGGGGCATATGAAGAACAAATTCAAGCCTGACGCTCAAACTATAAAGGGTTTTAGCTTGATTGGTCCAGAGAGTGGCGGTCCCAGTCTCGTTGATTCTAACAATGGCAAGATCACGCGTATCAGGCCTTATTTTTATGACAAGGAATATACAGACAAGTATTGTAACCCTTGGGTCATCAAGGCTCGTGGGTCTGAATTCCGTGCGCCGGATTCTGTAACAATTTCGCCATTTGGTCTTGGTTATAAGGCTCGTGTATACTCAAAAAACCGTGTTCGCTACCCGCTCAAACGTGTTGATTGGGATCCCAAGGGTGAGCGTAATCCTCAAAATCGTGGCAAGTCGCCTTATGTGCGCATTTCTTGGGATGAGGCAGCGCAAATTGTTGCTGATGAGCTTGTACGGATCAAAGAGACTTATGGTCCTGAGGCTGTGCTTTGCCAAGCTGATATGCATGGCGAAGGTAAGCATGTCGCACCCAGCCACGGCTGTCCTAACAGGTTGCTTGCGCTGATGGGCGGTTACACGTTGCAGATGCGCAACATGGATAGTTGGGAGGGCTGGTACTGGGGTGCCAAGCATGTTTGGGGCTGTGAACCTGTCGGCGAAATGATGCCTATGACAAATCTTTTCCCCGACATCGCAGAGCATTCAGAGCTTTTGCTTTTTTGGGGCTGTGATCCTGAAACAACGCCACTTGGTGTAGTCGGGCAGTTACCAAGCAGACTTTGTTATTGGTTTACCCAGATTGGAATAAAGTCTGTCTATGTCTGCCCGGACCTGAATTATGGCGCGGCTGTTCATGCCGATAAGTGGATACCGATTTTACCAAATACTGATGCAGCCCTTCAACTGGCTATTGCTTATACTTGGATAACCGAAGGAACATATGATAAAGAATATATCGCGACTCATGCTTATGGCTTCGATAAATTCGAAGATTACGTCATGGGACGCGAGGATGGTGTGCCAAAGACTCCGGAATGGGCTTCCGATAAATGCGGTGTAAAAGAGTGGACGATCAAGGCACTTGCACGCGATTGGTCTAAGAAGATAACAAGCATTCTACATGCTAATGGTGGCAGCTATATTCGCGGACCATATGCCTCTGAGCCTGCACGTTTGGAGGCTATGTTACTTGGGATGCAAGGGCTTGGAAAGCCGGGTGTTTGCCAGGCCAAAGTGATTGAGTTTAACTTATGGAATGTTGATTTTCCATTGCCGTTCCAAGGGGAATTTATGCCGGCAGTTCCTCATATATGTGATGCACTCCGCCCTGTTGACGGTGATGTTTCTCCCGAAATAAACATGGAGCGCTTTTTGCTAAACCCCGCTCAGAAGCAACGTGCCCCGGAGCTTATTGAGCTTTTCAAGCAGCTTCCAGCACCTAAACAGTTCATCCCGCGCACTTTGATCCACAGGGCTATCCTTGAAGATCAGATCGAGTGGTATGGTATGCAGTGCTTCTCGACAAGCCAAGTACCACGAGCGAATAATTACAGGGTTCCCACATCTGAATACCAATTTGAGAAGATGGTTTTCCCGCGCCCCGGGTTGTCGCGCTTGCATATGATTTGGACTGATGCACCTTGTCAGACGACTTGCTGGAATGACGGCAATCTCATGATCAAGGCTTTTCAAAGCGAAGATATCGAGTGCATTGTCGCTCAACATCCTTGGCTTGAAAATGACTGTTGCTTTGCGGATATCATTTTCCCGGTACAGACTAAATTTGAGATGCCGGATATTGGAAATGATCTTTCAAGTGGAGCCTTTGTTTCCATCTATCTTGAGCATGCTGCTTGCCCACCTGTTGGTGAGTCGCTTTCTGATTTTGATGTTTGCGCCGAGGTCGCGAAAAAACTTGGCGATGATTATTACAATGCATATACCGGCAATCTCACTACGGATGAGCGCGTAAGGTTTTTCTACAAGGCCACAGGCTGTGAAGAGCAGATGTCTTGGGAAGAGTTCAGTGAGCGCAAAATCTTCGTTCTGCCATGTAAGCAGAATGCTTTGGATATTCCGCCCGGTTTGCGAAAGTTCTACGAAGATCCTGATAATAATCCGCTTTCCACACCGACCGGAAAGCTGGAATTTAAGTCCACGGCTATTGAGAAGCATATGCCGGATGATCCTGAGCGTCCACCGGTTCCAAAATGGATAGAGAAGGGCGAAAGCCACGATGAGAGATTATCTTCCGAGAGGACGAAGGATTATCCACTGTTGTGCATGTCAAACCACGGCAGGTGGCGCATGCATGCTCAATGTGATGATATAATCTGGAATCGCGAGGTTGAGACAATGAAGATCCGCGCCAAGGATGGTTATCAGTACGAACCGTGCTGGCTGCATCCTAGCGAAGCGGAGAAGCGTGGCATCAAGCATGGTGATATCGTCAAGGTCTATAATGAGCGTGGAACCGTGCTTTGCGGTGCTTATGTGACTGAGCGTTTGATGCCGAATATCTGTTATATTGATCATGGTGCGCGTGTTGATACGATAATTCCGGGAGTTCTCGACCGCGGCGGTGCGATAAATCTCATCACCCCGACGGCTCAGACTTCAAAGAACTGTTCAGGTATGGCTACATCGGGTTTCCTTGTTGAAGTTGCAAAGGTGACCGATGAGGAAATGGACGGCTGGAAGAGAGATTATCCGGAGGCTTTTGCACGAAAGATTGACTGGGCGACCGGTGTTTGTCTGGATGGTTGGCTAGTTGAAGCATAGAGCTAAACGTGTAAAGTGTAGAGTGTAAAGTGTAATTTGGAGGAAACCATGTCTAAAGTTTTTACTGTTGATGTTGCTAAATGCAATGGTTGCTATAATTGTCAATTGGCTTGCAAGGATGAGCATTCCGGGAATGATTGGATGCCATATGCCAAGCCGCAACCTGAGATCGGTCAGTTCTGGCTCAAGTTGCAGGAGAATGTATGCGGTACGATTCCTAAAGTGAAAATTCACTATATCCCGCTGCTATGTAATCATTGTGAGAGACCCGCCTGTAAGGCAGCCTGCTCATATGGCGCTTTTTCACGGAGAGATGACGGTTTTTTGATTCTCGATCCGGATAAATGCGTCGGCTGTGGGGCATGTATGGATGCTTGCCCATATGATGCTATCTTCAAAAATAATGAACTGAATATTTGTCAAAAATGCACCGGCTGCGCTCATTTACTCGATAATGGCTTTTCAACACCGCGTTGCGTTGAAGCTTGTCCGACTGATGCTTTGCTTTTTGGCGAGGAAGAGGATATGCAGGATTTCATTGTCGGGGCTTCTGTGCGTATGCCTGAGACTGGCTTGCGTCCTAAGGTTTTTTATCGTAATATCCCCGGGAGGTTTATTGCGGGAACTGTCTATGACCCTGTTGATAAGGAGGTCGTTATCGGGGCGAGGTGCCGGGCGACCATCGGCGGAAAGACCATAGAAGTTTTGTCTGATGATTATGGTGATTTCTGGTTTAAGGATCTTGCTGCCGGTAAATATGATGTCGTCATTGAGGCAAAGGGATTTGAATTCATGGTGTTCAGTGCAGTCAATACAACAACGGATGTCAATCTCGGTGATATCGCACTGAAACGTAAATAGTGAATTTTAACATATATATCATAAAATTCAGTCATATATTTTGTTATTTAGGTTAGCACTTTTCATGCTTTCATATTGTGCACATTCAGCCTAAGTGGTATACTTCTAAGTGAGCGCGATTTAATCAGCGCTTACCTAAATGCAGTAATGACATCATGGAAAGGCATAAGTGTGCATAATGAGGTTTAAAAGCTGGGCAATCGGCGACTTTAACAGAGAAATTGCAGTGGACTTTTGTCGCAATGGCGTAAATCCGCTCGTAGCTGTTTTTCTGGCTTCAAGAGGCACATCATGCATGGACCACGTCAGCACAATGCTTGGAGAGTGCCATTCGGAGATTTTTGATCCGTTTCTTTTAGCGGATATGGATAAAGCAGTCAGCAGAATCCTTGCGGCTGTCGATAATCGCGAGCGCATAGCAATCTATGGGGATTATGACGTTGACGGTATGACCTCCTGCGTTTTGCTTGCGCGTTGGTTGCGCTCACATGGAGCAGACTATGAGATTTACATACCCGGTCGATTTGATGAGGGATATGGTCTGAACATCACTGCCATTGATCAATTGAAAGCTCGCGGGGTTGACCTTATAATAACTGTCGATTGCGGGGTCACTGCTATTGAAGAGGCTCGTTATGCACAGGATCTGGGGATTGGCTTGGTTATCACAGACCACCATGAATGCAAGGATATTCTGCCTTTGGCAGATGCCGTCATAGATCCGAAACGCTCCGATTGCAATTATCCTAATAAGTTTCTCGCGGGTGTAGGCGTTGCTTTCAAGCTGGTTTGCGCCCTTGAAAAAGACAATAGTATTGATGATGTTTTCCAGCGTTATGGCGATTTAGTCGCTGTTGGAACAGTTGCAGATGTAATGCCTGTTGTCGGTGAAAATCGGGAGCTTATCAGGCGTGGTCTTTTTGTCTTAAATAGTGAGCCGCGCCCCGGAATATTACGGCTTCTTAATGAAGTTGGTGTGACACCGGGTAGGGTTACTGCCGCAACGATAGGCTTCACTCTTGCGCCAAGGCTCAATGCCGCCGGAAGAATGGGGCAAACAGACCTAAGCGTTGACCTTTTACTTGCCGATAACGGTGAGCAAGCAAATACTCTTGCTGTGGATTTATGCCGCTTGAATGACGAGCGGCGCGCCTTAGAAAACGAGATTTTTGATCAAGCGGAGGCGATGTTGCGTGACGCCCCGCCCGATGGTCCGATAGTGCTTGCACGCCGAGGATGGTATCAAGGTGTTACAGGAATAGTTGCTGCCAAGATGGCAGAACGTTATCATTACCCCACCGTCATTATAAGCATTGATGATGATGGCATGGGGCGCGGATCGTGCAGAAGTTTCGGTTCTTTTGCTATTTTTGATGCGCTCAAGTCTTGCGAGGATATTTTGACTAATTATGGTGGTCACGAAATGGCTGCCGGAGTTACGATATCCGAGGAGAATATTGATCAGCTCAAGGAGCGTATTATTAAGTTTTATTCAGATAATGTCGGAGCTACGCCTACATCGGAGCTCAGTTTAGATTTTGAAGTAACAAAACCTGAACTTCTGACTGTCCGCAATGTACAGGCGCTGGAAAGTCTTGAGCCCTTTGGTAATGGCAATCGCCCTCCTAACCTTTGTATGAAGGCAGCGGAGATATCCGCTGCACAATCTATCGGAGCCGGTAAGCATACGAGGCTAAGGCTTGAGAAGTCCGGTCAGAGCCTTGACTGCATCTTCTTTTCGATGCCGTCTGATGAACTTGGAGTAAGTGTAGGATCTTTGGTTGATGTTGCTTTTGAGCCGCAGATAAACGATTTTCGCGGGCGCAGCAGTGTTCAGTTACATTTGCTGGATATACGAGCGAGTGGAGCTTAGTGCTTTAATTAGGACGAGGATAACGATAAAATGGACGATGTGCTTGAAAGGTATGAGCAATTAGAATCTATAATACTGGAACACAATCCGGGCGCCGATATTAAACGTATCAGGGCTGCTTTTGATTATGCACGGAATTCACATGGAACGCAGATGCGCAAAGATGGCACAGAGTTCATAACACACCCGCTTGCTGCGGCGGAAATAGTTGCCGAAATAGGGCTGGACGATGATTCGCTTTGCGCTGCTTTATTACATGACTGCATTGAAGACACTGGCGCAACCTTTGAAGATGTAAAGAAATTATTTGGCAGTGATGTTGCCGAAATAGTTGATGGTGTTACCAAGCTGACCCGGGTGACTTATACGAGCAAGGAAGAAGAGCAGATGGATAATCTGCGTAAAATGCTCATAGCCATGGCGCGGGATATCCGAGTCATTCTTATAAAAATAGCCGACCGCCTGCATAACATGAGAACGATGGAGTATGTATCTGAGGAAAAGCAGCGTGAAAAGGCGCTTGAGACAATGGAAATGTACGCGCCGATTGCTCACCGGCTCGGTATGCAGAAAATAAAATGGGAACTTGAAGATTTATCAATCCAGTATTTAGACCCGATTGGTTGTAAGGAAATAACTGAAGGTCTTAAACTTAGGCATGTTGAAGATGAGGTATTTTTTAGCCGCGTCCAGACCAAAATAACCGAACGTCTCAGCGAACATGGTATCGAGTGCACTGTGTTTGGACGGATTAAGCATATGTATAGCATCTACCGTAAGATGTACAGCGAAAACAAGGTGCTCTCCGAGGTCCTTGACCTTTATGCTTTCCGTGTGATAGTAAATGATATAGCTGACTGCTATAATGTCCTCGGCTACATTCATGATATGTACCGCCCAATACCCGGTGCCTTTAAAGATTATATCGGGACACCTAAACCTAACATGTATCAAAGCCTTCATACTACCGTTATAGGTACTGAAGGCTTGCCTTTTGAGGTGCAAATCCGCACATGGGAGATGCATCAAACTGCGGAATATGGTATTGCAGCGCATTGGAAGTATAAAGAGGGCAAGGGTGGAAAGGTCGCTGATGAGGAAAAATTTGCTTGGGTAAGGCGGCTTCTTGAGTCGCAACAGGACAGTGATGCACAGGACTTTTTCCAGGCTCTGAAGGTAGATATGTTCTCCGATGAAGTATTTGTCTTTACACCGCAGGGCGATGTTGTGAACCTCCCAGCAGGTTCAACGCCGATCGATTTTGCATACAGCATCCACTCTGAGGTCGGTAATAAAATGACCGGAGCAATGGTCAATGGTCGCCTTGTCCCATATACAACTATTTTGAAAAACGGCGATATTGTCAGCATCCACACGTCAAAAGCTGCGAAAGGTCCCAGCAGGGATTGGCTTGAAATAATCCAAAGCCCGGAGGCACGAAACAAGATCCGCCAGTGGTTTAAAAAGGAGCAGCGCGAAGAGAATGTCATTCATGGCAAAATGTCCTTCGACTCTGAACTCCGCCATGAAAATATCACTATGGCGGATTTAACTCGCGAGGAGATTATCCCCAAGCTTCTTACAAGGACATCATTTAATTCCATTGATGATTTATATGCGGCGATTGGATATGGGGGTATCTCTGCTCAAAAAGTTATCAACAGGATAAAGGATTATTTGCGTGCGGCTGAGAAAGTAAAGAAAAAGGATGAACTGATTGCCAAACCGGAAAAAAAGGTTGAAACAAAACCCAAGCCCGTTCTGGGCGTCACGGTCGAGGGTCTTGATAATTGTCTTGTAAAATTTGCGCGTTGCTGCACGCCTGTACCCGGTGATCCGGTCGTTGGATTTATAACTCGTGGATTTGGCGTGTCTGTCCACAGGCAAGATTGCATAAATTACATAAAGCCTGATAAGTCACCTGAGGAAGCGGGGCGTTGGGTTCATGTTGAATGGGCTGATACAGATGACCGCATCTATATGACAACCATCCAGATACAGGCTCGTGAGCGCACCGGAATCGTGGTTGATATCGCAACAGTTCTCAACTCACTAAATGTTAGGATTTCCTCTTTTAACGCGAAAGATACCGGTGGTGGACCAGTTACCGTGACCATTGATGTTGGCGTTCGAAACAGAGATGAATTAATTTCCGCGATGGCTAAACTTATGTCCGTTTCCGGTGTCAGGGATGTAAGTCGTGTGGATGGGTAAAATACATTGCTTCACACTGCGGGTTTAATCAGTGTTTACTTAGTGATTTGTGCTTAACTGCGGCAATGTGATTTTTCATGTGAGGTTTATTATTATGAGGGCTGTAGTTACGAGGGTTTCATCTGCTTCTGTTGAAATTGATGGCAATGTAGTCGGTAAAATCGATAAAGGTTTTCTTGTACTTCTCGGAATCAAGGATGGCGATACAGAAGCGCAGGTATATAAGCTTGCAAAAAAGATATGTAATTTAAGGGTTTTCAGCGATAACGACGATAAAATGAATCTTGACCTAAGCGCTGCCGGAGGTCGTCTTTTAGTGATTTCACAGTTTACTTTATATGCTGATTGCAAGAGTCGTCGTCCCGGTTTTACTCAAGCGGCGCGTCCAGATACTGCGATCCCGCTATATGAGCTTTTTGTCAATGAGTGCAGAGACGCCGGGCATCATGTCGAAACAGGTAAGTTCGGCGCAATGATGAATGTAGCTTCTGTCAATGATGGACCGGTGACGATTTTGTTGGATACGGAGTTGTTGTAAGTGGATAAAACTGTAATTGAAGGAACAGTTGGTGCAATTGTTTTTTCTAATCCTGAAAATGGATATACTGTGTTACGTTTGAATTCAATTGACGGTGTTGTGACGGCTGCGGGCACCATTCCGGGCATTTCACCCGGGGAACGTCTTGTCCTCACAGGTTTATGGTCAACACATCAGCAATATGGCGAGCAGTTCAAAGTGGATACCTTTGAAATGAGACTCCCTAGCAGTTCTGATGAGATTTATCGCTACTTGGCATCAGGAGCAATCAAGAATATAGGACCTGCTAAAGCAAAGGATATTATCGATAAATTTGGAAATCAGGCACTTGAAATAATTGAAAATGATCCTGATAAGCTTGCAAAAATAAAGGGCATCTCACTCAGGACTGCACGGAAAATCGGCGATGGATACCGTCAACAAGTTGGGTTGCGCAGGTTGATGGATTTTTTTGCACGCTTTGGTATAAAGCCACTCGTCGCAACTCGTTTGTATAAAGACTATGGTGATGATTCTGTAAACGCAGTAATGGATAATCCTTATATCATTGCCGCCGACGCTTATGGCGCTGATTTTTCCGAAGCTGATGCAATAGCGCTTGAGTTGGGATTTGAAAGTGATTGTCCCGAACGTGTATCTGCGGCGCTTGTGTTTGAGCTGATTCATAATCTGAGTAATGGACATACATTTATTCCAAAGGATAAGCTTACTGCTGCAACGGATTTACTTATTGGTGCGGGTTATGAGTCGATTAATGATGCACTTGATACATTATGTGAGTGCGGAGATGTGGTGGTTGAGGCAATTGCAGGTGTTGAAGGTTGCTATCTTCGCCATATGTATGAGGCTGAGTATGGAGTTGCAACGCGGATTTTGGAAATGGTCGATGCAAAACATTCAAATACAGAGCAGATGGATATTTCCCCTCACATTGCTCAAATAATAAAAACAATAGAACAAGAGGATAGTATAGAGTACGCAAGTCTTCAATTGAAGGCTCTTGAAACGGCTGCTACAAACGGCATTATGGCTCTTACAGGCGGTCCGGGCACGGGCAAAACGACCACGGTTCGTGGCATATTACGCCTATACGATGCCATGGAGCTAAAGACTGTTCTATGCGCACCTACCGGAAGAGCTGCGAAACGTCTTTCCGAGACTTGTATGCGTGAGGCGGCAACAATACATCGCCTTTTAGGCACAAATCCCGGCGAGGATGGATTGCTCGTGTTCGATCATGATGAAGACAATCCACTGGATGCTGATGTTGTAATAGTTGACGAATCCTCAATGATCGATATTCAGCTTATGCAGTCACTTATTTCTGCCATGAGGCACGGATGTCGCTTAATAATGGTGGGCGATGCAGACCAACTGCCGCCGGTCGGTCCAGGCAGTGTTTTTCAGGATGTTCTGAGGAGCGAAGTTGTTCCTACTGTCGCTTTATCTGAAATATTCAGGCAGGCTGAGGGTAGCGGGATCGTGCGTTGCGCCCACTCAGTCAATAGTGGAGTTATGCCTGATTTGTCAGTCAAATATCCCGATTTGTTTTTTATGCGCCGTGGGTCCGAGGATCAACTTGCCGAGACAGTTGCTGAGCTATATGGCGAACGTTTGCCTAAGAACATGGGTATTGACCCATCACAAATCCAGGTGCTTTCACCGACCCGAAAACGCACTTCCGGAACATTAATGCTAAACGAGCGGCTTCGCGAAACGGTCAATCCTCGCAGCGCTACTAAAAAAGAGAAGCAGTTGGGGGATTTTGTGTTCCGCGTGGGTGATAAAGTGATGCAAATTCGTAACAACTATGATATAATCTGGAAGACGCTTGATGGGGTTTACGAAGGCATGGGTGTTTTCAATGGTGATGTTGGTCTGATTAAGGATATTGACATGGATACTGAAACCCTCACTGTCGATTTTGATGACAAGTTGGTAAATTATCCGTTCGATCAGTTGCCTGAGCTTGAGCCTGCATTCGCGATCACGGTTCATAAATCCCAAGGTAGTGAATATCATGCTGTTATTCTTGCCATGACTTCAGCAGCTGCTCCGCTTTTAACACGCAGCGTTCTTTACACAGCGATGACTCGTGCAAAAAAGCTTCTGGTAATTGTGGGTCCTCCGGAAATAATGGCGCAAATGGTAAACAATGACAGGAGACAGCGACGTTATAGCGGTTTGCGATCAAGACTCGTAAATGGAGTTGGTGTAAAATGAATTTCTTATCTTCGTTTCTGGATATCCTTTTTCCTCCTAAGTGTATTTTCTGCGGGAAGGTGCTTAACCGCGGGGACGATGGTTTATGCGATAACTGTACTGAATCCTTGCCGTTTACAGATAATTTCGGCAAACAGGACGGTGATTTTTATGATTTTTGTATCTCACCGCTATACTACAAAAGCATTGTAAGAAAGTCGCTCCTTCGCTTTAAGTTCAGGGGTACAACCGCATATGCGACCACATATGCTAGGCTATTGGCAGAATGCATCCGCGAATGCCCCGATGCAAAGTACGATCTCATCTCCTGGGTTCCTCTAAGCAATAAAAGAGAGCATTCCCGAGGTTATGATCAGGCAATGCTGCTTGCACTTGCTACCGCGCTTGAATTAAACAATGTTGCAGTAGAGACTTTAAGAAAGACCCTTGACGTCCAGGCGCAATCGGAACTTGGGGACAGAGCGGAGAGGAGTGCGAATATCGACGGCGCTTATGAAGTTACCGATGCGGAATTAATTGATGGAAAGTGCATTCTACTTATAGATGATGTGGTGACGACCGGATCTACCCTTTCAGAATGCGCAAAGACACTTGTAGCGGCAGGTGCAACAAGGGTGATTTGTGCGGCACTTGCACGAGGCGAATAAAGAAGACAGGGAAACGACAAACAGAGTAGTCGTCCCCCTATTTCAGGAGATAATATGATTTTTGGCAGAGATATTGGAATTGATCTTGGGACTACTTCTGTCCTCATTTCAACCAGAGGCAAGGGTGTTATATTGCGCGAACCCGCTGTTGTTGCTATGGATCGAAATACAGGACGCTTGCTCAATGTTGGCATGGCGGCGCAGCGAATGCTGGGCAGGACTCCGGGTAATATAGTGGCTATACGTCCGATGCACGAGGGTGCAATTTCGGATTATGATATGACTGAGCGTATGCTCAAGGAATTTGTGCGAAAAGCGCTGTCTTTTTCACTTTTAAAGCCTAGGATCATCATTTCTGTTCCGTCAGGCATCACAGAGGTTGAAGAGCGTGCGGTAATAGACGCCGGGGTCGCAGCGGGTGCGCGCAAGGTTTATCTTATGGAGGCTCCGCTTGCCGCTGCAATTGGTGCGGGTCTCGACATTGCCAAGCCGGATGGGCATATGGTTATTGACGTTGGCGGCGGCACCACCGATATTGCTGTGCTTTCGCTTTCGGGTGTTGTTCAATCCGAATCGCTTAAAGCGGGCGGCGAAGCTTTTGATGATGCACTTGTAAAGTTTATCAAGCGTAAACACAATGTTTTAATTGGCGAGACTACATCAGAAGAGCTAAAAAAAGGAATCGGTTGCGTTTTCCCAAGACCTGAGACAGTGGCTGTTGAGGTTAAAGGGCGTTGCCTGCTCACAGGTTTGCCGCGTGTTGTTGCGGTAAGTTCGACCGATGTTCTTGAGGCTTTTGAGGAAGTTACCGAACGCATCGTCGAGGCTGTTCATAGTTTGCTCGAACGTACACCACCGGAACTTGTTGCGGATATTTCACAAAATGGTATTATTTTAACAGGCGGAAACTGTTTGCTTTGGGGTTTTGATAAGCTTATTTCTAGCAGGACGAATATTTCGACACATACTGCGGATGATGCGGACCTCTGTGTTGCAAACGGACTTGGTAAGGCTCTTAATTGGGTTGGTGATATGTCTGAGGGAACTATAAATTTGGCAAGACGGAAACAGATGAGAGTTTAATTAATATACTACGGAAATATGGAGCACTGCTCCAATAAATATATAAGTCTGGGAGGTTTTTCAACAATGGCAAAAAAGCAATTTAAATCTGAATCAAAGCGTTTACTCGATTTAATGGTCAACTCTATTTATACGCATAAGGAGATTTTCTTGCGCGAGCTTATTTCAAACGCGTCTGATGCTATCGATAAGCTTTGTTACATTTCATTGACTGATGATAAAGTCGGTCTTACAAGAGATGATTTTAAAATCACTGTAAAATCGGATAAGGTGGCAAGGACGCTTACTATAAGCGATAATGGTGTAGGCATGACTGATAAAGAACTTGAGTCTAATCTTGGCATTATTGCCAAGAGCGGTTCGCTCAAGTTCAAAGAAGAAATGGAGTCGGCTACGGAAGATATCGATATCATTGGGCAGTTCGGCGTTGGATTTTATTCTGCGTTTATGGTGGCGTCGCGTGTTACGGTTATTACTCGTGCCTATGGTGAGGAACAGGCATATAAATGGGTTTCTCAAGGTTCTGATGGTTATACCATTGCGCCATGCGAATGTAAGCATGCAGGTGCAGGCACTGAGATCACAATCGAGCTCAAGCCTGATACCGATGATGAAGACTATAGCAAATATCTTGAAGAGTACACTCTTCATGGTTTGGTCAAAAAGTATTCCGATTATGTGCGTTGGCCGATTTACATGGATGTAACCAAGAGTCGCCAGGTTGATACTGATGAGGTTGATGCGGACGGTAATAAGAAGAAGTCTTGGGAAGATTATACAGAGACTGAGGTTGTTAATAGTCGTGTGCCGATATGGCAGCGTCCCAAGGCTGAGGTTTCTGATGAGGATTGTGCGGAGTTTTATAAAGAGAAATTCTTTGATCATGCCGATCCAGCTGCGGTCATCCGCGTTTCCGCTGAGGGGCTTGTGAGTTACCAAGCGATGTTGTTCATCCCATCGGTTGCTCCATATGACTATTTCACACGTGAGTATAAAGTTGGTTTGCAGCTTTATTCGTCCGGCATCATGATTATGGAGCATTGTCCGGATTTGCTTCCTGAGTATTTTCGTTTTGTGCGCGGTATTGTTGAGTCGCCCGATTTCTCGCTGAATATTTCTCGTGAAATGCTTCAACATGATCGGCAATTGAAGGTAATTGCGACCAATATTGAAAAGAAGGTCAAGGCAGAGTTAAAAAGACTCATGGATGATGAGTTTGAGAAGTATGAGGCTTTTTATAAAGTCTTTGGTGTTCAGTTCAAGTATGGCATTGCAAATGGTTTTGGTGTAAATCGCGATATGCTTGCCGACCTTATTATGTTCTATTCTTCAAAGGCGCAGAAACTTATTCCGCTTGCTGAGTATGTAAAGAATATGCCAGAGGAGCAGAAGTATATTTACTATGCAAGCGGCGAGAGTGTCGCCTTGCTTGATAAGCTTCCGCAAGCTGAGCAGGTGCGCGAGAAGGGGTATGAGATTTTGTATCTCACCGAGGAGATCGATGAATTTGTTATCCGTATGCTCAGAAATTTCGAGGAAAAGGAATTCCGCTCAGTCAATGATGAGGAACTTGGGCTTGAGAGTGACGAGGATAAGAAGGAGCTTGAGCGTCTGGAGTCTGAGAATAAAGAGCTGCTGGAGTTTGTCCGCGAGTCACTCGATGGCGAGATTGCAACTGCGCGGTTGTCGCAGAAACTGAAATCTCATCCTGTCAGCCTTGCCGCACAGGGAGAGATCAGCCTTGAGATGGAGAAGTATTTTAAGGCTATGCAGGGCAAACAAGAAGGTATGCCGGAGGAGATGATGCGTGCGCAGCGTGTTCTTGAGCTTAATGCGGGTCATGCTTCATTTATTGCTTTGAAGAGTGCTTTTGAGAGTGACAAAGAGAAAGCTGTGAAGTTTGCAAAGGTGCTTTATGGGCAGGCTTTGTTAACTGCGGGTGTACCACTTGAGGATCCGAATGAGTTTTCTGATTTGGTAAGCGAATTATTATTTGGGTAACAGATTTTACTTTAAACTTTAATTGACGCTGATTACTTCGGGCAGATTTAATCAGCGTTTACCTAACATGTTTGACACCCATTTGATAGTGATTGAGTTCTTGTTAAAAGTATAAAGTCCCAAAATGGGACTTTATACTTTTATGATCGTATTATCCTGCGGATACCGCCCATTTTCCAATCTCGAATGCTTTTTTGCAATCTTCAGGCCATACTTCAATGCGGCGGCGACGGCGACCTGCGACATCGAACATCGCCATGTGAAACTTTTCATAATCATCTGTTTGATGCGTCTCACTTGCAGCCAATATCTTGCATTCAGTGAACATTCTGCACATAAACTTCTGATAGTCGTCAAACAGTCTAGTATAACCAACCATTTCATATTTATCTTCCGGACAGTTTGTTGTAAAAAAGAATGCGGTTTTTGTTTTGCGATCAAAATAGCTTTCTCCCATGTTGTCATAGGAAATATATTGAAACGTCAGTCTTTCAAGAAATGAACGCAGTTCCCCGGTAACTTCGCCGATGTAAATCGGAGATCCAAGTATCAGTGCATCACATTCGTGTATGCGGTCAAGTATAGGTTTCAGGTCGTCGTTTATAACACACCTGCCTACTAAACCGCCAATTCTTTTACACCCAAGGCATCCGATACATCCTTTGAAGTTGATGTCGTAAATGTTTACCAGTTCGGTTTCTGCACCCATTGACGCTGCGCCTTCAAGCGCCTTTTCGAGGAGCATATGTGTGTTCCAGCCCTTGCGCGGGCTTCCATTGACTGCTATCGCTTTCATTTATTAATCCCTCCAGTTGAAAGTTTATTATGGTCTCGTTATTATAACTGTTCTTGCAGCTGCATCCCAAACAACATCTGCACCTAAGCTTTCGGCAATCACGCGGGTCGGCACTAATGTCCTACCACCTATGATCATCGGAGGTACATCGATTTGTGAGCTAATTCCATTGCGGACAAGAACATTGCTGCCAATCATCAGGTTTATCGTCAAGTCAAGATGCGTTGCGGATATAGTTTGCTCATCTGGATCCCAATTTACTTCCACACCAAACGCTTCGAAAATAACCCTGAGCGGAACCATTGTTCGTCCATCAATCAAGTATGGCGGTACATCAAGCTCAAGCGGAACTTCGTTTACCAGCACTATGATATCCTCCGCAGGTTGGATTGCAGGATCTTGTGGCACTGTCGGTGGTGCTGTCTGCTGCCCGGTTGCAGGCTGCATTATTGCAACGATATCGATATTAATTGCTGGGTCTGGCATTTCAAACCAAGCAATATATTCCTTTATAGCACCATATGGAGTTTCTATTGTTTCCGATGTTTGACCGTATATATTGATCGAACCTGTCTTTACTGACCATTCGCCCAATATGAATCGCTCATCTGTGAATACATGGAGAAAAACCAAATCTCCTGCCATTGCATAGCCTGAATAGGCATCTACCATACCGTATCCCAGAGAATAATCCATTACCATGTTTTGATCGTTTACCGCAAATGTGACAAAACCCCTGTCATAAGATAGCTGCATACTGGTTTCGGCTGCGTACGCCGGAATGATAATAAGGCTCAGGAATAATACTAGGCTTATGGTAGCACTGATGATATTTCTTGGTTTCACTCTCCTGTTCATAATTCCTCTCCCTCGTATATTTTCTAAATATTCGGACGAACACAGTCCCATCCCCAAAGGTTTAACAGGTTTAAACAAGCTCTGTTATAAATGAATATGCTTCATCAAAATCTTTAATCCGGAAGATATTTTCCCCTTCACAGTCACGGTTGTATGTCGTATCAAAACACAGAACCTTCGCTACAGAAGCAACCGCGTAGATGTTCTCCGGCTCATCATCGACAAGGATTCCAACATTTTTTTCAAGGCAAACGGTCTTCTTTATATCGTGTATATCATGCGCACAGAAAATCACGTCGTTATGCCAAATTTCATTGCGCCAAAGCCAGATTTTGACCAATGTGCGCATTAGCTTTCCCATTATACTCTGTTTTGCTGTAAAAACACGTTTTGAGATTATTATTATCTCATGACCATCGTTGCGAAGCTTTTTTGAAAAGGCTTTTGCCCCCTGACGCGCAGGTTCTGCCAATGCATATTTCAGCAAGTATCTCTTCCAGTAGGCAAGCCATTCACTATCGGGACAGCCAAACATATCCCGTATATCATATGGCGATTCATCAACAATCTCTCGATCGAACTTTCTCTTAAAAAACGCTGGCGCATTTCTCATGTTGAAGGCGTGGATGTCTGTTAGCACACCATCTATATCGACCCCGATGGTCATTAGTAGGCTACACCCCAGACGACCATTGTGTCCGAGGGCTTTTTACATACAGGGCATACTTCCCCAACGCGCACCTGCTCAAATGGAATACAGCGCGAGGTAACACCCGTCTCTTCCTTCATCGCCATCTCGCATTCGAGACTTCCGCACCACATGGTATTAATAAATCCACCGTGCTCTTCCAATATTGATTTCACGTCTTCCATGGTAGTTGCATTGCGAGTATTACTTGTTAGATTGTCCTTTGCGCGTTTGTAGAGACTGTCTTGTATCACGTTGAGCATTTCTTCAACACGATCTTCAAGCTCCGGTAGTGCAATTGGATTTTTCTCACCACTAAACCTCATGACCGCCATGCACTGATCATTTTCTATGTCCTTAGGTCCTATCTCTATACGCAGGGGTACTCCCTTCATTTCGTACTCGGCGAACTTCCACCCGGGACTCTGGTCGGATGTGTCGATCTTGACCCTGATCCCTGCCGCTTTGAGGCGCGACACCAGTTCAGCTGCTTTATCAAGTACACCCGGCTTATGTGCGGCGACAGGTATTATAATAACTTGGGTGGGAGCGATTCGTGGTGGCAGGTTCAGTCCGTTATTGTCCCCATGGGTCATAATGATTCCACCGATTATTCTTGTTGATAGTCCCCATGATGTTTGATGTGGGAAGCTGAGTTTATTCTCCCGGTCTGAAAAAGTTATATCAAACGCTCTCGCAAATCCATCCCCGAAGTAATGTGATGTTCCGCTCTGGAGCGCTTTTTTATCGTGCATCATGCATTCAATCGTATATGTATCAACTGCACCTGCGAATTTTTCTTTATCTGTTTTTTTACCTTTTACAACGGGCATCGCAAGGTAGTTTTCGCATAAATCAGCATATACGTTGAGCATTTGTTGTGTTTCAATTTCCGCTTCTTCCTGTGTTTCATGTAAGGTATGCCCTTCTTGCCACAGAAATTCCCTGCCGCGCAAAAATGGGCGGGTGGACTTTTCCCATCGCAGGACACTGCACCATTGGTTATATAGCATCGGCAGATCACGCCAGGATTTGACGACATTGTGCCAGTGCTCGCAGAAGAGTGTTTCCGAAGTCGGGCGGATACAAAGCTTTTCCACAAGTTCTTCTGAGCCGCCATGTGTCACCCAGGCTACTTCCGGGGCAAAACCTTCAACATGGTCTTTTTCCTTCTGGAGTAAGCTTTCCGGGATTAGCAGTGGCATTGATACATTTTCGTGGTCCCGTTCTTTGAATTTTGCGTCAAGTACGGCTTGTATGTTTTCCCATAGCGCAAAGGCATATGGGCGCATTATAAAGAATCCTTTGACTCCGGAATAGTCGATCAGTCCTGCTTTTGTGACTATATCAGTAAACCATTGCGCAAAGTCCTGGTCCATATCTGTGATTTGTTCTACTTTTTTATCCTTTGCCATGTCATTGTCCCTTCTTATATCTTAGTTACTGCTCATTCAGCTGTGAGTGCGCTTGCGCTCACAGCCTCTTCGCCACGCTGCAAATCAGGACGAAGCAGCAACATATTTCGCTTGCTACTTTACATTTTATCATAACATATTTGTCAAGAGGATATTATTGTGGTAATATTGGTTTCAAACGAGGGTGAGAACTGTGTCTATTCAGCACTTATCCGGAAGTGAGGTGGATTGCTCAATTGTTTCTTGATTGGGTTTCAAATACCTTTAGCTTTACTTTATTTTTCCCAGTTATTACACTGGTTTTGCTTCTTTATTTCTTTCTTTATTATCTCAAAGCCTCCAGACCGCTTGCGGGCACCACCGAGTGGGTTGATGCCGAGATATCAAAGGTTGATTTGACTTTTTTCAACTCCAGACATCCGCTTGAAAAACGAGATATAATGCCTATTCTGGTCATTGCAGCAGTGTTTTCTTTTCTGGCGTTGTTTAAGCTTGGTGATACAACTGCACCGCAGAGTTTTACTCAATTTGCGGCTAACTATGATCAGGTTTTTATTGAGCTAGACGAGCCTGAGGATATCGGCTCCATAATGTTTTTTACAGGTTTATGGACCGGATATTACACACTTGAGTTTTCACAGGATGGCAGTACTTGGCTGGAACAGGGGGCGCAACAGAGCGACTCTGAGCCATATGACATTGCACCTGCCATGCTTCAACGCTTTTCGGATGTTTTTAAGTGGCGGTTCGCGGAATTGCGGGATGACAACCCATATATAAGCTATATCCGTGTGACAGCGTCCCGGGTGCCAATTGAATTGGGTGAACTAGCGTTATTCAGAACCAACGGCGAGTTGATTTCCGGTCTTTCTTCCAACACACCGCAACTTTTTGACGAACAGCACTTGGTGCCGGGCAGACCGTCCTACATGAACAGCATGTATTTTGACGAGGTCTACCACGGAAGAACAGCGTTAGAATATTTAAGGGGCATCAATCCTTATGAGAACACGCATCCACCGCTAGGAAAAGCAATCATTTCAGCTTCGATTTTAACTTTTGGAATGACTCCATTCGGATGGAGATTTGCCGGTGCGATCTTTGGCGTATTAATGCTGCTGGTGCTATATGTTTTCATCAAGAATATATTCGGGAAGACTGTCGTTGCGGTTTGTGGAACACTCCTACTCGGCTTTGATTTCATGCGATTTGTCCAGACTCGTATTGCAACGATTGACACATATGGGGTTTTCTTCATTTTGTTGGCGTATTTCTTCATGTATTGGTATATTACGACTGATCCGGACGCACCTTTGCGTAAGAGTTTATTGCCGCTCGCACTGTCAGGTGTGGCTTTCGGTTTTGGCTGCGCTTCCAAGTGGATTGTAGTTTATGCGGGCTTTGGTCTTGCAGTGATTTACTTGATTCGTCTGGTGCATCTGAGCAAGTATTACCGAAGAAATGATTTGGGTTGCTTTAAGAGTTATTTGACAAAGACACTTCTTTTCTCGGTGTTGTTTTTTGTTGTTGTCCCAGCTATTATTTATTCATTGAGCTATATTCCGTTTGCATATGCGCGTGGACTCGATTTTAGCGGCGGTGCGGTTTGGACCGCAGAGTTTTACCGACAGTTTTTCGATATCATTTGGTCAAATCAGGTCCTGATGTTCAATTACCATAGCGGGCTTGTTGCAACACATCCGTTTTCATCTGTGTGGTGGCAGTGGATATTAAATCTTAGACCCATACTTTACTACAACAGTCATTTTGATGGTGTGCGCTCATCATTTGCGGCTTTTGGAAATCCTGTTATTTGGTGGGGTGGGTTTGTCGCTATGGTCATAATGGGGTTGCGAGTAGTTAGGCATCGTGACGGTATCGCACTCTTTATTGTTATAGGCTATCTCTCTCAGCTATTGCCATGGATTCCAATATCTCGGATAGTGTTTATCTACCACTATTTCCCCAGCACGCTATTTATTGTGCTGGCGTTGGCTCATATTTTCAATACAATATTTGAAAACAGGCGCAAGGGGTATCAGTTGGCAGTCTATGGATATACTGCCGGAGCAGGAGTTCTGTTCATAAAGTTTTATCCGGCGTTGACCGGGGTTGCTGCACCGCGCTGGTATTTTACAAATATTCTGAGATGGATTCCGGGGCTCTGGCCATTTTAAGCAAATATAGTGTGAAGAGTGAAGAGTAAAGAGTAAAGCGTGTCAAACAAGTTGTCTTGCATTCTGTATTATTATTTTGTTATTTATCTGCAAAGGAGCTTTTTTATTTTATGATAGCGTTGGCTTGTGATCATGGTGGTTTTGAAATGATGGAGCATGTGAAATCATTTCTTGATTCTGAGGGACTAGTGTATAACGATTTTGGGACTTATTCGGCTGAAAGCTGTGATTACCCGGAGTTTGCGATTGCCGCCGGGCGAGCCATTGCCGGAGGTGAGTGCGATAAAGGTATTTTCATTTGCAGCACCGGCATTGGCATGTCCATGGCGGCTAATAAGATTTCTGGGATCAGGGCGGGGCTATGTTCTGACCGCCATTCTGCTGAAATGACTAGGCGTCATAATAATGCGAATGTCCTCGCATTAGGTGCACATATTGTTGATCTTGCCTCGTCGCTCGAAATTATCCGGGTTTTTCTAAATACTGAATTTGATAATACCCCCAGACATATTCGCAGGGTCGCTATGCTTGATGCACTTGACGCCGAAAGAGATGCCGGTCGTTAGTGCGGTTTGCCGCACTAAGTTTTAAGTTATGAGGACTGCGTCCAAACCGGAGATCAGGAAGGATCGTCACAAGATGGGAAAAAGGTATGTACCTAAAACATATAATAATAGACGCTTACTCCGTATCGTCGTTGGCGTCATCGTTTCTTTTGCATTAATGGTCGTAGTTTTATTTTTGCTACTGTTTTTCGCTTTGCAGGATTATTATATCGATGGGCGGTTAGAGCCTCCTTGGTTTCAAACTGAGATTGAGTAGTTAGTTAAGGGCAGGATTTAATCAGTGTTTACTTAGTAGTAATTAGTGAATATCAATCACCGGCATGGATAAGCCGTTAAGCACCTGCCATATTCCGACTTTCCTTTTTCCGCCAATACCGTATTCATCGATTATTAACGCAAGCAGATAATACATCCCATCGTATACTAGCATAAAATAATAATTTCCATGTTCATCAGTGGTGGTCGTTCCAACTATGTCATCACTCCCTGAACGCATAAGACTTAGTTCAATTCCAGACACGACCATTCCGTCGATTGTCAGGCGTCCGTATAGCACTGGCTCCGCGTCAACACCTGCAAGTGGCACAGGGCGATCAGCAATGTCCAAATCTGTGTAGCCACGCCCATTGCCATATGTGAATAATGCGGTGGCAACAATTGCAAGTGATGCTACTATCCAGGCAAGCGAATATAACGCCGGAGGTATCCTCCGTCGTTTTTCTGTATTGTTTTCATTTTTTACTTTATCGGGTTGAGTTTGTTTCACAATTTCACTTGCCTTCCGCTGGATCACGCAAATGTTGGCAACTACCATCTCATATGGTACGGTAAGTGCCACTGGAAAAATAATGCCATAAAACTCTCATAAATGCAAGCCAATAATAAAAAATTGTTGATATATTTTATATAAAACCATTTGTTTGCTCATACCAACGTGTCGCAACAACGTATATTGCCGCTCTCTACTGGCTATGCTTATGCTATTGTGCCCATCCATATACTCAAAATTCAAAATAACTTGAGCATTATTGCAGATATTCCACGCAGCACTTGGCTGCACGGTTTGTTAGTAACTCAATATTGATGAGACTCCAACGTTATTACCTCACTTAACTGTGAAACCAGTTCCTTGTCATGTGTGACGATAATTATGGCTTTCCCTTTCGCATTCAAATTGAGCAAGTGTCTGAACACGATGTCTCTGTTATCCGCATCCAAATTGCCAGTAGGCTCATCAGCAAAAATGTATTTCGGATCTTTCAATGTAACTCGCGCAAGTGCGACTCTTTGCTGCTCACCTCCGCTTAACTGATATACTTTCTTTTGTACAATGTCATCAGTTAGACCTAGTTGTTCAGCGACATTGTAAATAGCCTTTTCTTTGGAATCCACATCACGGTAGGTAAGGGCTATTTTCAAATTTTCAAATACCGTTTTATCTTCGAGTAATGCATAATTTTGAAACAAGAATCCGGCTTTATACCTGTAAAACATCATTTTTTCTTTTGCCTTTATATTTTCTTGCCCATCTATGGACACCGTTCCTTCGTCCGGCATTTCCAAACACCCCATAATGTTTAAAAGCGTTGTTTTTCCACTTCCGCTTGCTCCGGTAATTGCAATGAATCCACCATCATTTATAGTGCATGAAACATCGCATAACACAGGCTTGTTATTGTAACTTTTGCTTACTTTGTCAATAATAATCACCCTAATGTACTCCTTTTACAATTTCAGAAAACGATTTGCGTCCTATTACATTGTTGAATATCATTATCAGCAGAATATCAATCGCTACCAAGATAGTAATAATATACCATGCAATCGGAAAGAGCAGTAATATTAATGTAGTCAGACTGGTTCCAAATACCAACATATGCCAGTTGCAGCGGATCTTGCTATAGCCAAACAGGCGTTTAAGGTAAATGGCATACTTATGTTGTTCGTAATAACTAGCTATAAAGGTGTAAATGCTGAAAATAAACGCTAATAATAACGCCATTCCGACTAACAGCAGAAGTCTGAGGTTTTCCTCAGTCTCTCTTATTGATTCTGCATGTAAGTCAAAAACTGGATTTACATTGCTGAGCGATGTTCTCATATTATTGCGAATCACATGAGGTCGTATCGCTTCAAGCGGATTCGCGCTAGGGCTTTCAAAAAATGTGGCTCTGGTTAACCACGCATCATAAAAGCTTGCATCAATGTTAAGGGTGTCTACGACCACTATTGGATCTGTGATTACGTTATGCGTGGTGGCGGCAAGTCTTGGGTTATATGTGAAATATCGAGCCCCATCTTCGACAAAGATAATGTTAATGCTCAACTGCTCAATTGGAGTGTCGTCAAGAGGTTGCCCTAGTTCTTGATTATAGAAGTTTGCTGCATCCACTCTAGCAAAGTAGAAACTCTTCAGAAAGGTTTGGTATATGTCAGCTTCATGCAAAGACAATGAAATTGGGACCAACACGTTTTGAACAAAGGGATCGTAAATAAGATGTTCTTTGGCAGGCGTGCCATCAACAGCATACACAGGATGGCGGCGCATGTAATTTTCATTAATTGTTATGGTTCTTCCATTGAGAGAGTGGATGGCTCTGAACTCATCAGGCGCATCAGTTGCATTCCACTCCCATATGTATCGTCCGTCCCCCATCTGTTGAAAATTATGTGCATTAATTAAAAATAAACCTAGATATTCAGAAAGATCTTCAAAAAGATGCTTCGCCCCGATCTCCACTGGACGCCTAGAAATAAGGCTTCCCAGATCCGCAGCTACTCTCATTACTATAGTATAAACATTTTCAGACTGTTGCCAATTTAAATCTGCCTGCTGTCGCTCGCGCAAATATGCCGTTTGCATTTGGAATTGCAAGAGCGCAGCCACAATCATAACTAGTACCGTATATTTCACGAAAAAATGCACTATAGTAAGAGCCGAGCTCGATTTGTTTCCGGCTAAGATTTTAATGGTTTTATTTCCAGCAGTTTGAAGCAATATCAAGCAAAAGACTATTAAAACAAATAGCGCAAGCACCGTGATGTGGAATATTATATTGTTCCTGATAAACATCCACCAGAAATAAGTGCTGGAATTGATGATAAGGTAGATAAGAATGCATGTTGAAATCAATATAAAGCTTAGCAAGAAGAGAGACATTATTCCGAGTAAATGCTCGAATGTAATTCTTCTTTTTGAGTAGCCCTCAATAGCCATCAACACACTATGCTTGCTCAATGATAAAATATACCTGATGGCAATAAAAACGAATAAAATGCAAATTATTACAATCAAAGCCAATAACGGAAGATTCTCCATAGCTGTCCACGTGAAAATCATCCTGCGACTTATTGCACCGGATGTACCTCGCGCCTGAACAGTCCCTCTGAAAGATTCTTCAAGATAATCAATTATGTTTGCAACTATTTCACGGTCAACCGTATTTAAGACAAAGACACCGCCAAGACCAGCTCGATCTGCAAGTGCATCAATCGGAAAAATGAAAACCTCTCTTCCTTGCGTAGTAAAATAATGGAAGCTACCTGCTTGCAAGATATCCGAGGTCTGTTTATTGGAAAGAAATCCCTCTGATAGCTGAACCGGAAAAAAGCCAATATTCAGCGATATTTCGCCATCAAGGGTTGTGTCTGTTGTGTAAATTGAGATACTGCGCCCCAAGTTTCTTTGTATTACTTGAGCCAAAAACACGCCAAACTGCTCTTGGACGTTTCTGAAATGAGCAACAATCTCCTCATCCGGTAAATATTCATCATGAATCACTAATATTTGTGTAGTGTTGTCGTTTATCCAAGGTCCTATGGAAATAATGTCAGCCGCCTCAACACCGAAAATAAATACTAGCAGTGCAGTCAAAATGAGAAAAATAAAAAAGATCTTGCGCAAAATATATCCCCCTTTTTGTGGTTACGCTATAAGTTTCCCAAGCAAGTGCTGTATAATGAATATACAGCACTTGCTTGGATTTTCTGTTGCTAAAGAACAGGGCGGTAGTCCCTCCATATATTATCACGTTTCCCTTTGTTTTTATACCGTACAGTATTTCACCAAATCAGAAAACGATTTTCAGATGTTTAGACTTGGTGAAAGCACTTCAGAGCCCATGCGTTTTCTATATGCTTCTTAATTACATAAATTTGTCTGCGCATGTAATTTACTTCGAAAGCAAATTCCCTGTGCTTCTATGGGGATTATAACAGATGAATTGTGGCAAAGTTAGCGAAAAACTGCAGCAATATTGTGGCAGTTTTGTGGCAATTTTGCGTCAAACGTTGTTCTGAGCGCTCATCAGGGTGTAGGTGGATAATTCTGCCCATGTGGAACAGCTCTTTTACTACCCTGCCTAGATAAGGAAAATCATCTACCCAACCAGCACCATTGAGGTGTTCAATTCTGCGCTTCGAAAAGTTACCAACCGAAAAGCGATGTTCCCGAATGACAACGCCGTATTCAAAATCCTTAATGTGTCATTGACACCAATATTAACCACTTAATTTCGGCTCAATAGACCTTACCGTCAGAAATCATAATGATCCTGTCTGCAACTGCAGCAACGTCTGCATTGTGAGTAACCACAACCACAGGCTGGTCAAATAGTTCAATGCATTTTCTCAAATATCCGATAACCGTTGCACTGTTTTTACTATCCAAATTACCTGTCGGCTCATCAGCCAAAACTATACCCGGTATTGGAGATGAGATGAAATGAACAGAATATTGGAGAAAGTTAAAGCCTCTATTAGCCCAGACAATAGCTCTGATGAAACTTTGTTAAGGAATTATGTCGAAGCAGCGATACACTATGCTGAATGCTATCAACATGTTCCTTCTGGCACTTATGCTGAGCATCCCATGTCGCAAAATACCGAAGAAGCCATCGTACTTCTGGCCGCTTACTATTACGAAAGAGGCAAGGATTCTAGCCATAGTAACTTACAAGTGTGGAATACCGTCAGCACACTCTTACGTAGATAAGAAAATATGGTTACAATAAAAATGTCATGTAGAAATTCCATGTAGCCTTTTTGCCATCGTGAATAGACAATACTCATGGCATTTTCATTCTTCTCGATTAGCGCGACTCAGAGCAACGATTAACTACCTGTAGAGCTGCAAATTAATTGCCGGTCTCATCGTCAAGATAAAAGGTATTCATTTGAGTATGTGAAGTCACATTATTTGATGGAGCGTCATATTAATTGCGATTGTCGTGATCAATGTAAAAGCAAACAGCCCTTTTCGTGCTGCCGCATAATAATTTAGCTCCTGAGGCAATCCATCAAATGAGCGAGATTTCATTGTTAGCGAGCATAACAATATCAGTGTCAATGATTTTAGTATTCCTTTGAGCACCAATAATCAAACACTTTTCAGCGATAGAATTAATGAGTCTGGGCGACGC
>Ga0136643_10001788_pt1 | contig 26918 bp, 20 predicted proteins | sample TergutLab28metaG_FD_96883 | JGI IMG/M metagenome (GOLD analysis project Ga0136643, IMG submission 96883) | Labiotermes labralis P1 segment gut microbial communities from Petit-Saut dam, French Guiana - Lab288 P1 (version 3) (version 3) | ecosystem: Host-associated > Arthropoda: Insects >... | reverse complement strand
TACATACATACACACACACACACACACACACACATATATATATATATATATATATATACACACATATGTAAACATACATGCACAGTATATGGTAAATTGAAAGAGGACGCACTAGACCGCAGTCTGTGGATAACCCGCTGTGGAAGAGGCTATGGTCCTGTCGTAAGACAATGATGAATGATGACACAGTATATGTATAACAGAGCATTATGTACGTATGTGCACCAGCAATGAAAGGCACTGCACCCGCTGTTTTCATGGTCTGGCTACTGGCCTGCCTGACAGGCTGTTCGGTCACGCTTCCACAGTTTCTTGGCCGTCAGCTTCACCCAGCCAACCAAACTTCTCACTGTTTGGGTTCGTGTACAATGCAGTCTGTTTGTCCCCCCTCCCCCACCCGTTCTCACATTGGTTAGCCACAATAACCCACGTGAAATATTTATTACGAACGCATGCTTTTCATGTCGCGTAGGCCTTGCCATGAAACGAAAAGTATTATTCAGGTTCGATAGGTACTGTACGTCTTCTACCGGGCCTTTCTGAAGGCTTCAGCTCTGCTAGTTTTGAGTCTTTTGACGAATCATACTTTCTTTGTCTTACAGGGGCTGGATGCTCGAGAATCTAGACCCTTAAGGGAAAGAATTTAGGGTCGTTCGAAAAGTGTGGAACTTCTTAACAACTGACGCAACGTCATGCCCCCCCCCCCCAAAAAAAACCCTCAACCACACCGCTATGAGAACCTCAAAACTCGCGTAGCACACGTCTGTGTACGATACAACGCTTTCGTAAACTCCAAAAATCTTAGATCAAGGCACCAGACGACAGACTCCTTAGCTGCCTATATTTCCTTCTGTGAAGGAGTGACCAGAGCACAATTCCTACAGCTCACCCACTCTTGGACAGGTTAAACCTTTGAAGGCCAAGGAACTGCGATTCTTCGAAACGTCAGGAAGGGCTTACCGCCTAATGCAGCGTAATTTCCGAGCTGGACGGATTTGCCGTCTTCAGTTGTATTGTGATCCGGAAATGTTGTTGACTCGATGTGCCCAGGTATTATTAATCAGAATTACGCAAATGGATACTCGGGTACTGTCGATTGTAGTTTTGATTTACGGTATAGGAGAAACGGATAGCTGCATATCTAGCCGTTGTAAGTATGAAATATTCATTTCCACTTGGTCGTGCTGGAATCTGCCTGTTTCTGTAAGGCAGATTATGCTGTAATAGGTGCAGTGTTTTGGAATTGTACTGCTATCTTGAGGTGACACGTTGTGATACTGACATTTTGAGACAAACGTGTCTTCTGGGATGTGACGCCGTGTAGTTTATCTGTTCTTGAAATTTTCTGAGCATCCATTTACTTCCATCTTCAGCGTAGAAGCGTTAAGATGTAGGCAATAGATACCTCCGAAACGCTGTGAACTACATACCAGGTTAAACGCGTCGCATCTCGCAAGACGGTGATCTTATAATCACGGCTGTGAGAGCCTCACGCCTGGAGCATTTTGTATTTAATTTTCGATATTAATTGCCTCAGTGGGGATCGAGCCGCGAACCTTTCGTTTATGCTGCCGGAATTGAAGTTAAACCAAGTGCCTGCATTTTCGAGCCCGTCGCTGTGTACCCCAGCATACCCACGGCCGTCGCTTGTCGTTTTGATGTTCGGGGAAGGTCAGTTTGAATGACCCCTACGTGCGCCATAGGCCATGAAGTTATCTAATGTTGATTTTAATCTGGAAGGACACAGTTATGAACTAGAAGCGCCAGTTTTGCTTTCAAGACTGTATCCAAATGAAGCAGTCAGGCAACGTGGTTACTGGTATGTTGGATGTTGCACATTATTTCTTAGGTAGCGCAGGGAGCTAATTAATTCACACAACCTTGTGTGTTGGAAATCGACAAACCCTCAAGGCAGCCACTTTGTGGTGCCCATCATAGGTTATCGCAAATTAATTTCAAACGCCATTAACTGAGAGTAGCATGTTCGTTCTTATTTCGCATGTCAGTAGATAGAGAATGAACCCACAAAGTTAGCGTGCGTCTTCAGAAGTGATTAAACCTAACTGAAAACAAAACGTAGTGTTTCACTATCTCTGTCTATTTTTTTCTCTTTCAGTTTAGGAGGACTTCATTACCGAAGTCCTCTTCTCTGTGAAACGCTACGTGCATGGATGTTGTGAAATTGTTTCTGTGTGTACGTAGTTTGTGTATTTAATTTTGTCTCTGCGTAATAAAAACGTGTTTGTTTCCCTTAATTATTTTTATTGACATTGTTGTACACCACGGGCTCGAAACATTGTTGTTTATTTCAGATGTCATGTCTGTGTTCTTAATACTGGGTCTACACTAGTAATGTGGACCAACTGGTTAAGGTACAGGGGGCTGTCCTTGGACGGTAAAAGCGGTAGGGACGTGAAACTGAGTACTTACCTCCATCTGGTGTGGAAATTAAGAATGGGGTGCTGCTATACCATTTTTCACCAATGTGTCTTCCTGACGAGCACAAGGCCAGCTCGATTTTATCCTACCGTTGTTACGTTCTTTGAGTAGACTTTGTCTGTCCACGTCCTTAATCTTTTGGCGCCGGAATTATTTTTTTAATTTTAGCACACCCTGTATATAAAATGTGAATAATACAGGTACCAAACACGTTAGAATTATGAAACAAACTGCATTTTGAAGAGAAAAGAGCGGAGAGTATATACCATCTTTAAATATTCAGTACCTATATTTGTTGAATAAATATATCAAATGCAACTTTTAGAAGTTAGCGGTGCGGTACGAACACTATAGTTGACATTAGGCGTCAAAAGGTTGATTTGTAGCATTTGACTGTACTAGTGCTATCGGTTTACGTGTGTGTGTTTTATATAGCTCTGTAGTTCTTCACGAGGTTATTCTTTGGCGCATGTGTTTTGCGAGGATGTAATATAAATTCAGTTAAGTTCAGTTCTTTATTTTTAACCAGTTACGGGGACAGCGAAAGAACGTGTAGAAAATAACATGAAATAACTAACCACAATCATAACACATGAAACATAATGAAACGCAAAGGAAATGACAGTGCGAACACGAAAAATTTCTGGTACATCTAATTAGCATAATTAATTTTACATATCTTTATACCAAACAGGCTTTACATTGAATATACCATTATCCCTCACGTAATTACATCATTCTTTGGAGAATTCGATTCAGCACTCTAGGGCAGACAGTTCCCAAAAGGGGAGGAGGAGGGGGGGAGCAAATTTTGAAACACTGTAGACACTGCTCGTGGGCCGGGACAGCATAGTCGGTGTAGCGACTCGCTACGGGCTGGACGGTTCCGGGAATCGAATCCCGATGGGACGAGATTTTCCGCGCCCGTCCAGACCAACTCTGGGGCCCAACCACACTTCTATACAATGGGTAACGTGTCATTTCCATGGGTAAAGCCGGCCGGTCGTGGCGTCAACCACCCATTCCCATATAGCGCTCAGGTTAAAGAAAGAGTAGAGCTATACCTCCACACACCTTCTGTGCTTTCATGGCAGGTTATAGGTTGAAATTTACCTTTCTGTAGACATTTCTTGTGCCGGTCACACTTACGAACACTTAAGGTATGGAATAGAATGGAATAGAATAGAATGGAATAGAATAGAACAGAACAGAACTGAAGTAAATGTAAAGTGTCCGATGCTATGTCAGTAGCAGGTGTGTTTATTTCCGACACGCCTTTCTTTATGAACATGGCGCCTATTTCCAGCGGTTATGGTGTGGTGGGTATATGTAGCTTGAAAAGTCATTCTCACTGCTTTATTTAACTCATGCCAAGGACTTGTTGTGTCTAAAATACCTTTCCGAAATGGCTATTTTTAACGGTCATAACACATGAGTAACCCTACAAAGGGCCATTCCATGTGCGTTCTGCAGCATCCATTTGTTCAACAAATAGTTCTTCTACCCTAGTCTTTTTTTCCCCCCTACAGTTGGTGCCAAAGATAAAATTCTGCAGATGTTACATCTGTGGATCTCGGCGACCAGCCTGATATACCCACAAAAATGCACCGAGCGGAGGAGTTGTGTATCTATCTTTAAAAACAACCTGTCCAGTTGCATAAAAGTTGTATTTTGTGCCAAGAATAGAATTTGATTTTGCTATGGAATTATGAGAACAGAACTTTCACATGTGAGAACCCGTGTAAAAGAATGAACCAAACGAAACCCAAAGAAATCGGCATATAGCATTTGATGCAGGTTTGTCATAGCGAAACTGCAGGGAATTGGTTCCACATTTGGAGTGTCATTACTGAAGGACGGTAGGACCAGAGACACATTCCTATCCCAAAACGTCCCAGACCGGCCCCGGGGCCCACCCAGCCTCCTGTTTAGTAGGTATAGGTGCTTTTCCCACGGGGAAGGGAGGTTAAGCGGCTGGGACATGAGGTTGACCACACACCTCCATTTAGTGCCAAGTGAGTGGAGCTATATCTCCACCCTTCCTATATGCCTTCTTCGCGTGTACAGTGAAAACTTTACCGCTACTGAAGGGGACGCGGACGGATAATTCTTTGAAGGGTACCTAAAATATTTACCGAATAATCTCTTTCCAGAACAGAGGTACGATGAGAAATTCGGCGCCACAGTTCAGGTATTTTCGTGGACAAAATACTCTACAGATGGTAGCACGTTCGTTGTCGAATGTCACCGATGAACACGTGGCGTCATATTTCTGTTGCGGACGGAGAGGTGATGTGTCTATGTACATCAGTAGACTAGTATGAGAAGCCACTCTCGTACCTGTTCCTCTGATTATCCACCAATCAGCGATAGACGTGTGTGTGTGTGTGTGTGTGTGTGTGTATCAGTCCCTGCATTCCCCCACATGCCTTCGTGACGTGCAGTAGGGCAGATTTCGTGTAGTCAGACGGGGACATTGTGTGCTGGAAGTTTGGTTTGGTTTTTATTTAAAACTTGTTGCGTATTTCACTGCCGAGGTTGTCTATAAATATTTCTTCTTACAAAATTTGATACCATGAAGAATGGTATATACACACTAACGTTTCGGATGAATCTACTGCTTTCGCCTTCAGGACACGTTATTGCGTGATTATAAATATTCTAACCAACGCTTCACAGTACAGTGAATTTGTGGTCATGTGTAATTCTGAGTGTGTGTGTGTGTGTGTGTCTTTGAATTTCCACCAAGCCATCGACGTCGTGGTGCAGGTAAGGGATTATCTTCAATTAGATTACGTATGTGGGTGCGTGCGTTCGGTCACAAAAATGTTGCCACTGAGATGGCAGCCACATAATTTCTTGTATTGATGTCTGCCCAAATGTAAAGTTTTCCTTATTCGCACCATGAAGGCCTAAAAGGGTAGCAGAGGTTGAGCTGTTTTAGAAACCTTGGCACTATGCGGATTTCTTTCCCGCACTGTAAACACAAGCCTTCATGCGGTAGAAACTTTCTGGTCAATGCAGACGGGCAGATGACAGTCGGAATGGTGTGAATAGTGGCATTAATGTACTTGAGGTTGCGGACACTCATGGGTTTAGTTGTATGCACATAGTTCATGCCAAAGCCCCACAGTCAGGAGTCGCATGCTACAAGGTCTTGCTATCGCGAGCAGCCTAGGGGTTTGGGGAGGGGGGGTGCATGGCAAGAGAGAACACTTACCAATACATCGCGTGGCGAACACGTCGCTCAGTGTTGAAGCACCCTCCAACAGAAACTAGCAGTCTGCTCCTAATTGTAGTTTTATTTCTTCCTTTCCAGATGTACAGTCGAGCTGTGTTACAACGTGACGAAATGGACAATATTTTGTGTTGTTATAAGAGGGTGTTGTTCAAACCGAGGAATGTAATGTTATGGTTAACAGTGAGGGGTTATTCGGTACCACAGAATATTTGACATAACAGGCGAGGTGACGCATAAACCGATGTCGTTATGAGCGGGTATGTCCATGTTAATCGTGTTAGGAGTTAGATTTATATTACTGCTGTTCTGAATTGAAAAGTGCGGTAACGTAATGCAACAGACACTGCAGAACACGTGTTCCATAATGCCCTCTTTACATTTTCACCCCTTACCCCAACCCCTATATTATCTTGCGGCACATGATGAAGGTTCTGCAGTCAGCAAGATATACAGTCAGCAACACACGCTGTTGCAAAATCAGCTTGCTTATGTTGAACGTTATTTAGAACAGGAAGTCACTATTACGTCACGTACCTCATGTCGCAGTCTCCGAAACGTGCAGACCGGCTCTGTGACCTGCCCCATTCAGTGGGTACCGGCGTTCTTGCCCAGGGGTAAATTGGCCAGAGCGTGATGTAACCATTCTCATCCATCTAGTGCCGAGGTTAAGAATGGGTGGAGCTGTACCTTTTCTTCCCCCTTTATGCCTTCATGGCGTGTACAGCGACAGCTTTATGTTGTAAGTTGCCTCAGATGTGGTATATTATGCACCGTCAATACACAACATACATCAAAACAAGATGCAGCAGTTACAATTAGGTGATATTTGGCTACATGTTTCGGTCGTGACCGGCCATCTTCAGGCCAACTATGAACAACAATTAAGGTACAGTAAAAATAGTACTCAATGGGATCCCATTTCTTTCATATTAAATGTGAACGAAATCCGAACTTAAAGTTTGAATGGAAGCATCACGATGTGTTCTCAACGTAATATAATGTTATACAGTGTACGTAAGCACAATCACTTTATTATATAAGGTAATATAAGGCTACATGTTTCGACTATAACCTATTACGTACCGCAATCCTTTATTTGCACATCACACCTTTTACACAAACGTTTTAATTAGACATATTCCACGAATGTAAAAACGATGGGATCCCAAAGTGTGCATAGCATCTGGTAGCACAATTGTTAATATAGGCCTGAGGATGACTAGGTTATAGTCGAAACATGTAGCCTTGTATTATCTTATATAATAAAGTGATTGTGCTGACGTACACTGTATAACATTATATTACGTTGAGAGCACATCGTGATGCTTCCATTCAAACTTTAAGTTCGGATTTCATTCACATTTAATGTGAACGAAATGGGATCCCATTGAGTAACATTTTTACTGTACCTTAAATGTTGTTCTTAGTTGGCCTGAAGATGGCCGGTCACGACCGAAACATGTAGCCAAATATAACCGAATTGTAATTGTTGCATCTTGTTTTGATGTATGTTGTGTATTGACGGTGCATAATATTTTATAAAAATTTGATAATACACAACGGGATGGCCTCTCTAAAGAATACCTCAGATGTGACTACATACCCCTATTAAGTGACGTTATATATGCTGACAATGTTATTATTTTTTTTTTTACTTACAGTAAATCGTTTCATTTCGGTGGACGTTTCGTGGAGCACTGCATGTGTCTGGTGCATGATATTTTAATATAAACCGAAATGTGCAGGATAATATTGCCAATATCTTTGGAGATTCGGTTCGGAAAACAGTCCGTATTTTAATTACTGCGTAACGTAATTACTGAGGCTGTACATGCGGTAAGGGTAAAGTTTTCTGCTGGCAGTATCGCAAGGAGAGCATCGTATTACACTGTATTATGCAGATTGAGTTTAATGGGACGATTCTGTGTTAAGTGCGTTGAAACTTTATAAAGAGGGGGGGAAGAATGGTAAAGTATGGGGTGGTACTGATGATGTAGGGGAAGTAGCATGGATCCATATCGCGGTCCTAAGTCGCAAGGGAGGGGGATGCACCACTCCGCTGATTCTGTCAGCTGTTTGCCGAATCACGTTGCCCCACCACATTTAGAGGAAGACTGTAACAGTGCTGCACTGTGGTTTGTTACTGTGACGATGTTCCGATTCTTACGTTTATGACAGATTTTCTTATAGATAGTGCGGAAAAACTCCTTGCCCAAACTTCGTGAAGTGATGCGCTGCGAGGACGCATCTCCGACGAATAAATCTTTGTTTTGCCCCCCCCCCCCCTTTCACCTCACGAAGTTTGGGTATGGAGTTTTTCCGCACTCTGTATACCTTCTGTTTAGAGCCAATTATTTAAATTAAAACTAATTTAGCATTAATGTGGGTAATGCTTAGGAACTTGGTGATCGGAAGTAATACTTCCCTAATAATAAACGGAAGGAAGTGTTCAACATACGTACATCAGGGATGCACAAATCCCGGCGCAAGGTTAATTGGGCGACTAAACGTTGTATATTTGTGGATCCTTAGTATAAAGCTTGCTTCAAGTTACCCTTCTGGCACCAAGAATTTTGAAGTTGCTCCCAGATTTTTGCACCCCTGACGTTGGATATAATGGTATTTATTTGCCATGCAGAATACATGGCCACTATTAACGGAAACGAACAATAGGGTTTGCCAATGAAGAGAAACAGAATGTAAAGGAAAGAATGAATAAAAATGACAACTTGAAAGAAACTCGCTCTTAGGAGTTCGTGGCCGAGGTTCTGATATGTTGTTCTTTGTGACTTTTTCCTATCGAAGGCTTGGTAGACTGCAATTTTTTGGCTGTCCTGTTAATTTCTTTGCATTGTCCAATAATAGCCCTAACAAAAAATATGTGCGCTCTCTTCGTAATTTAAGGGCACTGTTTTAACTGCTCACTTTATTGATACGGTGCAAGGTAGGAAATAAAATACTGCAGTCATTGGGTGGGAAAGCAGACCTGATTTAACGTTGGTGTCACACTTCATACAATCCCCTATGTTGTTTCAAACAATACGGCGATGTTGCAAATACGTCAACACCGTACGTAAAAAGGGGATTATGAAATAACTAAATAGTCTAACTAATGGGCTCCTTGTGGTGTTAATAGTCTCGGAACTAGTCAGTGTTTTCTTGGTATTTTATAGCAATCAGAAGTCTTATGGGATTTTACGCCTTATGTATTGATAAAGTATTTGCCGACGTTTCGACGAAGCGTAATGCCATCTTCTTCATCGTCAAGCACTCCCTGAAGATTACGACAATACGCTTCTTCGAAACGTCTTTTTTTTGTTTTTTTCAAAATGACACGCCGTAACATCCAGAAAGACTCGAATCTTTATCTCTGCCGTCGATTCTGTCTTGTGTTCTGTCTGGCTTGTGAAAGGAAAGCTCGAAATGGAAGAGTGGTTTAGAGAAAGTTCGGTAGGAGGAGGCAGACTTCTAATGTTCTAATTGATTTCCGATCGTGTCTCTGGAACTAATGGGTCTTTGCACCATGCTCGCGTCTTTTTGTCTCCAAAAGAATGGACAGAGTTGTGCCATACATAAGTCAGGTCCTGCAGAACAGCAGACTTGCTTTAAGTTGTCAGTATGTACTTTGACACCTCCGTGGAAATGAGGTTGCTTATGCTTCCTCTTCTTTAAGAAGGATTAAGCCTACGTCACATTCCGAGGCTTTTTGAATTTCAACTGCAGCCTCTTACTCTCGGTTACGTACAAGAAACAAGGAGACTTTTTCAACTGATTGTGTATAAACGAAATTTAAAATATGGTTTATGAGGTTTTGTACTGCTAGCTGCAATTTCTTCCATAGTTACTGAATCTGTAAATTTTTTAGTGCTGTTATTCTTGAACTTAATACTCTCTGCGCCCTCTTGTTGTCGACAGTTGACCTGTACATTCACAAACAAGTACAGCATAATATTTGTGCTTTATTACCTCTTAGTTTATTCACTTCACACTTTTTATGTATCGTACAGATGCATTCTGGGCTTACAGAACACGTTACCTGATTTGATTCACATTGTTGTCTGGCTAAAATATCTCATGGAATTATCTTGAGCTCTAAACCGACACACTTTTGCATCCATTCTACAGAGACACATCCTCGCTGGTTATCTGACTTTTTTATGTATTCTTCAATCAATCAATCTCTATCTATCTGTCTATCTGTATGTCTGTCTGTCTGTCTGTATGTATGTATGTATGTCTGTATGTCTGTCTATATCATGTCCGTCCATCCATCCGTCTGCCCGTTTATTCCTTTATCTATCTTTCAGGCTGTCTGTCTTTGTGCTGTCAAATCTTTAATTTTATTAATGTCGCTGCGAAATTTTGTTTTCACAATTCTGTCTGTCAGGTTTAGTGTGTTGCTCCCTGCTGCTCTGTTATTTCAGACACAGAGTTCCTGAAAAGTTTGAAACCACGGGAAATAGTTTACAGAGTTTGTTGCACATTTCCGCCCCCTATCTCGAGCGTGGTCGCGGACGGAACTTCATGTTGTTTTCAATTTTTCGCAGTATTTCCGTTTTAAGGGTTGCCAGACTTCTTCAGTTCGCTGTTAGAACCGAGCTACATTAGCATATGCAACACTGTACATTTGCGATCTTACATACCTCCAAATGACCGTAACCAAGTGGTTTTAAATGTGTCGACGATTTTGGAGCCCACATTGGCCCCCATACGAGTCCGCTCATAGTTAGGGGGCACCTTCTTGTAGAAATTAACTTTTCCCCGGACACACTGCTAGTGACAGAGAACTGACCTGTGCCGTTCCTACACAGATGTCACACCAGACCCCATTGTGTCATCTCCTTGCTGTCGCTTTCCGAAGGATCAGCATGGATTATCATTTTCTCGTAATAATAATATGATGCAGTTGTCTGGAAATTACTGCATTGATGCATGCTGTCAAGCGCCGCAGATCTGGTCGGAATGCGTCCAGTTGTTTTTGCAGTTTGGAGGATCTGTGTTGGTTTTCGATATCCTCCGATGTCTCTCTTTTTTCATTTTGATCAGATCGTTAGAAAAGAGCTTACCGTTATAAAGGGTACATATAAATAACTGAAATGAGACAAAAGTTGGAATTTGGAAATAATTTATGTGGGTTTCTTTAAAGGTTCGGGTTAATGTCACGCACGAACATTCTCTTTCTCTCTTTTGCTCATCGCATGTAAATCACGTTATTCCCCAAACTGCTGTAAAACTGTTTAAAAGCTAGGCAATTTCACACAATAGGACTAGAAATTTATGCTTTAAAGCATTGCCATAGGAACACGGCTGTTTTCTTACAGCGTAAAGTTACGTTACTGGAACCAGTTTCTAATGTTAAATTGCTGCAGCTGCTTTCTGTACTGTTATTAAACTTAAGCTGTTACAGGAACACTGGTAAGGTAGGGATGATGCATGTTCGGGCGATTAATATCTTACTTGTGCTCTACCGCTTGAGATTTAGTACAGGTGGGTTAAGTAAGCAACATGCGCAGGGAACATTCAAGTTGGAAGTCATCGGAAACAAAAGAAAATATGGTAAACATTAAGCTTAAATGTGGTTAAAATGTTAGGGTATTTGGAAAATATAAGTAATTTTCTGTACGTAGAATGTAGAACACACAAACAGTGTAATTGTGGCAAGCGTCATCATCACATAGTCTGTCGTACCACATATCCACGCTCTTCTCCAAATCGAGTTCTGCAGACAGTGCGTTCTATTGTTTCGTGTTTCATGTTAAAGTAGTTTCTCGTTTTCCTAAGGTCATGCAATACGTCTTCTTCCTCGCCCTCACGTCCACTTTAGCTTCCCTTTAATTACGTGTTTTTGTATGCAGCTACTACACAGGATGTGGCCAATCCAGTTAGCTGTCCTTCGTTGAATTTTGTGTGAGATGTTCCTTTCCTAGTTGACTGAGTAATGCATCTTAATTTTTCTCATGATCGGTCCACCTGATCTGAATTATTCCCATAGGAAGAAAAATCATAGTTTAATCAGTTTAACTGACACTGCTTGAAAAGGAAAAGTTAGACGGTAAATTGAATTTAAAGATTTGATGTTTTTGTGACCGTGTATCTCTAATACAATAGTCTAAACAACCAACTAGATGCAACAGTAACAATTTATTGTTGCGTCTATTTGGTTGTTTATACTATTGAATTTAAAGAATTGACAGCTTAGGTGGTTAATCGCCATTAAGATTCCGAACCGAAACCTTAAGAAGCAGAGGTACAACGGACTAGGATTGCAGTTAGAGGTCATGAAAAGACGGGTTTCAACGGTCATAATATCTGTTGTGGGTAAGAAAGACTTCTATTAAAGAAATTGTGACAGGATCTGGACACAGGGAGGGATTTCATCGCGAAAAATGTATAGAGTAACCCGCCCAAGGGGAAGGAATGTGTAGGCTTCCAACAGTCGCTGGGAACAGGGGTGCCCAATACCATCTGAAAATTCTACGTGAAGTGAATGTCATATAAAATATACAGAAATAGTGTTAAAGAGAAATCAATTTTCGAATTATAAATAAACACCCGAAAGATCCAACTACACGTTCGTAAACACACAACTAAGAATAACGTGATAGAAATTGGAAACCTTCAAGTATATCTTCACGTCCCCATGAGGCACTACTGAACAACGGAGGCACATTTACAGGCCGTCTTTCAGAATAATGCGTATGACACTCCACCCTAATTTTATCACATTTTATAATCATTGCATAGTAATATCCTTTTCTGTCTTCTTAAAACATCTACTTACAGTTTCTATATCTATATTCAATTTATTCCACAGGCTTCATATATTTTTTTGTGTTATGCATAGTATGTAACATTACATTGTTAAACCTGAGATTTCAAACCGATGCAGCTGTGATTTTTTTCGTTTTTGTTTTCGTAATCAGCCCGATGGTGGCATGTATTTTAGCCGAAACATGCAGCTGATTTCATGGAGAAATATATAGTTTTGTTTAGACTGAGTATTTTATAGTTTTAGTTGGAAGGAATGTTGTTGATCGACCCACTAAATGATAGAAAAACAACACGAGTTCCTGAACGATGAATGCGAGATTACTAATGGTGGCCATGCTCGTTAGTACTGAAACTGTATCTAAATTATGTCATCCCGGACTTTTCATTCTGAAAGACCGCACACATGTTTATATAACTGTACTTTTGTCACATACTTGTATAGGAATATTTTCACGCACTAGATTTCGGAAAGAAAAATTTCGAAAATCAGCTTCTATTTTCGCCATACGTGTATCCATCTGTTTACCAGAAACTGCGCCTAATTTATGTGACTGGCTTTGTTCAAACTCCCGATCTTCATAATCACAGACTGCAGCAAATGTGTGTCTTGCCTGCGGTGAGCAATCAGTAGTTGTGGGCCTGCAATTGTGTAGCTGTGGATTTGGCTATTCGTGACTTTTGTAGAACACACGACCTCCTGTGCACTCATAACACGCATAGCTTTGAATTTGTGATATCATGGATTATATCACTGCATCATGTGGTGCATATGTTAGGAAAGTTGCAGAGGAAGGTGCTGTCTGTATTTTCAGGGTAGATCTGGATGTGAAGGCAGTGTGTTTTTCTGAGACGTTGTGACAGCTACCCAGAATGGGGAATGTGTCTGCATTGCAGTGACAACCTCCGATCTCATACGCTATGAGCAATATGATAACACCGAAGCAAACTTCGTGCGGCCGTGTTGATTTTCATTTAGTTCGAACTATTTAGAGGGTTGCTTTTTTGTAGGTCCGAATGAAATTTTACCTGCTTCATTTCAGTTTTCCAGAGATGTTTATGAATTTGGATGTAAGCATTTCGTTTAGGAACCTAAATGCGCTTTTACAGGAAAAATTTGTTCCCTTTATCGTAACAGTACGCCACAGGGAACTTAGCCTATGCCACTTGTTGTGCGAGGAATTTCTTTTTTAACCTCACCATTTTAGGGTGGAATGAACTTGTACGTTAGTGATGTGAACGCTGTACCAAAATTTGTGTTTTTTCTGTATACGGGGAAACTACATTTATGATAGACGAATGCGGTAAATGCTGCTACTACGCGTGTTCCTTCTGGCTGTAACGCGATTGATGAAGAGGTGAATGCTGTCCTGTTAACGCTGTCCGGTTAACGTGAAATGGCTGTGTCGCGTTTCATGAAGGGGTGAACTCTGTCCATTTAACGCGAACTGGCTGTGTCACGATTGATGAAGAGGTGAACGCTGTCCGGTTAACGCGAACTGGCTGTATCGCGATTTATGAAGAGGTGAACGCTGTCCGGTTAACGCGAACTGGCTGTGTCGCGATTGATGAAGAGGTGAACGCTGTCCGGTTAACGCGAAATTCTGTATACGCGTCTTCGCTATTAGGTTAAGGTTGGATGCCGGGCCAAATTGTTTCTGATTTGACTCTGTCATCACGCCATCCTCAACGCGAGGTGTCACAGAAAGGCAAATACCGCGTTCTTGCAGAACTGACTGTATTGGCACATGTGGTTTTTCACTTTTGGTTCGTTTCAAGGGACTATATTCAGCTTTGGGAATATGTCGCAAAGTAGTCAGCTGACAAAATGTCTTGAATTGAAATTTGGATGGAAGCTGTGGTAAAGAAGTGGCCTACCAGGACGCGTGCCTTACTCCTACGATCTGTGAATTAGCAGTTGCGAGCTAACCTCCAGTGTAACTTTACTCTCTAAGTTTACGTCATCAAGGGTGCTGTCAACTCCTATACGGTCGCTCCTTCTTTCCGCTCTTGCCGTCTGGGTTTAAAGTAACGTACATCGCGTGAACCAAGACAGCAGATGAAACGAATAAACGAAACGCAGTTCTAATGGCCCTCCCCCCCCCTTGCCGAAGTGGGGCACTTGCCCCGTTCGTATTGTTCATTCTGGTGAATATTTCACGAGATACAGTTCAAATATTGATGCAGGCTTTCATGTAGAGTGGCAGACTCTGCTGCTGTTCTCTTCGGTTGCCATTATCGGATTTAATCGAAGTACTTTTACGAGGGCGATTATTTTAGAGACGGACGGCGACGGTGACTGTTAGACTTCAGTGCATTCACTGCCGTACGAAGTGTTCAGAATCTGGGTGATTTATATGAAAACGTCAAAACTTAAACGTGTTTAAGTCATGTCACTGGTGTGGAGATCGCGCGAATGGATTTCATGATGGACAGCTTATTAGCTTTTGCGTGAGTTTGACGTAATTAGTACACTATGCACCGTCACCATTTTGAACACAGGTTTCTTGTCACATGCCACTTGTGTGGCTTCCTGAAAGCAAGTCTTCATGTAATTGTTTTCTGTGTCCTAAAAGTGAGTTGATAACTTGCACCAAAATCTCAGGCTTATCTTAATGTGTTCGGGAGCTTTTTAAATATTTGTTTATTTTGTGGTGTGAGGTTTTGACTGTCAAAATTAAGAAACTGCTTCTTCTGGATGTCTGGGCAAAACATGCGCCAAATGTCAACTAATGAACCACACGCTCCCTAATTCATAGTAGGTAAAATGTTCGCGTTACAGGCCCGGTGTGGCCCACAGGGTGGGTAGAGTTATAGCTTTACTCTTCTATGACCGCGGCACTAGAATGGGGTGAGTGGTCAGCATCACGCCCAGGTCGCACTTTTCCTCCGGAAAAGACTCGGTACCCGTATTACAGGAGGCTGGATGGTCCCCAGGACCGGTCTGGACGGGCGTAAAATCTCGTCCCCACCGGGATTCGATCCCGGACGTCCAGCTCGTAGTCAGTCGCTGTACCGACTGAGCTGTTCGGCCCACAAATTCATAGTAGGGCTAAGTATTTTTGACCAGATATGATATTATTTGGCCATACGAGGGATATATTGCGAGAAGCTCGGAAAGTAACTGCATAATCAAGGACAGAAATTCGTACTGTTCACAAAATATTAGTAGGGCTTTCGTATCACAAGAATGAGGTGGTTGGAGCATACAGCACACATGGTGACAACGAGTGCGTACAGGATTTTAGTTCAGAACCCCGTATGGAAGATAACCACGTGGGGGGACGAAGCCTTTCGTAAAAAGTTTTGTACGTCTTAAGTGAAGTTAATTTTGACCTGCTCCTTCTCAAGTGCCCACATTTGCGCGAAACTTATATTACCGTACAAATCTATTTTATACGCGATCTTTATTGTCCATCGTTTAAGCAGGCAGTGTTCGCCAGTTAAATTAATTGAGCAATTTGAAGTCTTCCCTTATATAGCTTCCCTTACAACTGCTGGGTTTTTTCACGATCCGTACCTTACGCTCTCACGTCGTGCTGTATAAATAAATAGTCTCGTGATTTAATTCATACTACGGCGTATTAAAAATGCCTGCCATTCTTACTTATATGGATGTATAAAGAATCTCGGCCGTTGCTGGAATTGTGTGTATAAGAAACCGTCCCACAGCACGCAATCTGTCACGCCTTTCCTCATGGCGTCAAAATGTGACTAATCACACAGCACAAGAAGCAGATACGGAAGGACCGCAGTGTTGTCGTGTGCGAAGTACTGTAAGAGTTCAGCAGGCAAGAGAAGCCCTTATTACTTCATTGTTCGGTGGATGCAGGCTGGAACGCGGATGTACTTGGAAACGTGCAACGTACGTGGCTACGCCTACGTGTTTCGACGCCTACCGAGTTGGGAAACATCCGTGCAAGTGTAGACCCGCAGGGGACCCTGTTGAAGATGCTGTGGACACCGTGTCCTTCCATTTTCATAAAACGGTACACCTTCTCTAACGTACCATAAGAAACAGGAATAAATTTTATAAGTGCCTCAATATTATACAATGCTGATCCTTTCCATTATAAAAGTTCGTCATTTATTCACCGACCAGTATTGCAAGCAAATCAGCTGTCAACGAGAGTTGATGTAGGAACGCCGGTTACGGGGCAAGTTCTGCCGTGTTTACGTACGTTATATACATACACACACATACATACATACATAATACATACGTACATACATACATATATACATGCATACATACATACATACACACATAATACATACATACATACATACATATGTACATACATAATACATACATACACATACACACATACATACATACGTACATTCATACATACATACATATGTACATAATACATACATACACACACATACATACATACATACGTACGTACTTACATACATACGTACATAAGTTCGATTGTTCTGTATTTGTAACAGAAAGACAGGATGTGGAACAAGTCATAAATACACAATTATACAGACTGTTTACAGAATAAAAGACTATAAACATTTTATAGAAGAGTATTAGGCCTATAGATCGTCTTTACGCACAACAAAGTCATCTACAGGGTACAGGGAGTGTGTAGCTAAGTATTTTCTTCATGATGCTTTAAATTTTGCTTTTTCATTCTTAAGTATTTTCAGATTAAGTGCTAAAACGTTGACAACTTTAATGCTAACTTAGAATGTACGTTTTTTAGTAAAAGATACGTTGGCTTTTGGTGTATGAAGACGATGCTTGTTCCTTGTATAAATGTTGTGTGGAGATGAATTGGTAACTTTTCCTGGCTATTGACAGTGAATTTTATTAATGAAAGTGTTTATTGGCGTGAAATTGGAAGAACCTATAATAGATTTCTGCATGAATTTCTGGGCTGTGAATAGTCATAATTCTAACGATTTTCTTTTGTATCTTCAACTCTTGGAAGAGTTACTGGAAAAATTATTCCTTATTTTATAACAGAATGCAAATATACATAGTAAGTTGATATAAGAATGTTACTGATATGGGCCATCGACCTAAAGTTATAACATGCTTTACTTAGGAAAACTGAATGAAACTTAAGAAATGCATTCGCTTCAAGTGGTAACATTCTTGCTGTTACTTCCAGTGGAACAACCGATTCTCTGTAATATAAAGTTAGCCGTTCGGGTACTTTATATTGCAAAGTTAACTCCACAAGACAACGAACTGATGTACCTATCGTACAAAAATGTAGTTCACAGTTTGCCCCGGTTGATACTCGATGTAAGAAGTTGTGGCTATGTTAGTGGCATGGAGCTTGGGCTGTGTTGTTGGTTTTAAGTCAAGTTTCAAAGAGCGTCTCGGGCAATAATCCGAGCTGAGACTTTGTATTCGAACACAGTTTTGTTTGGGGTTGAAATTGCTTTTACAATGCTTATCAAATTACAGCAGAATTGACACCATACGGAGGAAAATAATTGCGCTCTGAGATTATATGACATAAGAAAGAATTGCCACGGCAGTTAAAGGAATCCGTTGTTGTACCTCTTAGATCCGAGGTATTCATGAATATTCATACTGCGGTCGTCTGGGATGTGTAAAAGTGAACCATCGTTTCTGTATACGTCTTCGGGCAGAAGTGGGCCACGCTGGGGAAATGGCGTTTTATGGATATTGGGAACAGAGGACCGTGACGGAGGCTCCAAGCGATCTAGTGGGAACCATTAGGAACCAGTGGCCCTTGAATAAAGAGCTGCTGCGTTAGGTTAGATGGCAAGTGGGAAACATGAAGAAGCAACTGAGTAGGTAATAGAATAAAAGTGACATGGAAAGCATAAGATAAATATGAAGCTATGCAGGAACTTGGGTTGGAATAAGCAATACTGGACGGGGTGTTATTTAAGGCTATAGTTGTTAACAGGAAAAATGAAGAAGCAAAGGGGGAGCAGGGCCGGACTAAGAGCTTGGGCAGGCCGGGCAGGTGCCTTGGGTCGCCAAACTATGTAAGACGCCCATTGAATAATCATAAATATGGTGCTAGTAAACTCGGGGTTCCACACGCGAAAGGAATTCTCTGAAAATTATTAGGAGTTTTGGCACGCGCTCTTAAAAAATATTTGCCAGCCCTGTCCTAAGCCGAAAAAATTTAAAGAATGTAGCTTTTAGGGGCTCCAAATTATTAGCCTGCTCGGGTTGCGGACATAGCTCTGGCCGGCCCTGGTAGGAAGGGAAATGTGTTAGAGAGGTAATGATGTAAAAGAAGAATAAGAGACAAAGAACTGTACTGAAACAAACTGAGGATAAAGATAGGAAGAAGGAAGTGGTAAAAAGAACAGAATTGGATCCATTGGCCCGCAAAGGATTTTAATCAGTTGGCGGAGTCACGGGTTGTGGGAGGTTCGAGCGTAGGAGGAAGAAAGGTGTGAGACGAAAATAAAATGAGTAAGATGATAAAGTTTGCTGAGAAAGGAGTAGAAAACGCGTAGGCTTAAGTAGTGGACGGGAAACAACAAAGGGAGCCCCGAAAATGCCGTGCTGATGTTGCTGGGAAGGAGGTCAGTCTGTGTCGTCTTGAGCAATCCGTGCGTCTAAGTTAGCTGGGTAGGGTGGACTTGATGGCAGTCGGGTTCGATGACCCTTGGTCATGTGCTTTACCCTTCTGGGAAACTACATGAAGGTGCGTTCCATAAAATGGCAGTATTAGAGAATTACGATGCCCGTTTATAAAAATAAGGACTGTTAGCAGATAATATCGTATCACTTTGTACAAATATTACACTTAACAATATAATAATGATAATAATAATGTTCTGTAATAATAATTTCATTGTGAAATACTGGGCTGTTGTTGGCCCAAAATTGGCCGCATCACCTGGGGACCCGTAATAAAAGGGTCCGCATTGCTGCAGTATATTTCGAATGTTTGTATATTATATTTCCATCCTAGTTTCTGCTTATTTTCGGGCACAGAATGTATGGCTATAGAATTATGAGACATGACGGGGCGTGCCGGTCGATACCTATTCGCGATTGTTTGCTGGGTTTCCATGATATCGAACGACACGCGGCCTACACGATTTTCGCTCCACCGAGAGTAACGTATCGGAACTAAGCCTATGGTTGCTGTGGAAATGTGGCAGTTGAGTCTTCCTATAGGCTAGGGTGCTGTTTCTGTTATGGCCGTGTGGAACTGTACATTTCTGAATAGCACCAAATATTAGCCGTGACATCGCTGCCGTCTGTAAATTTTGGCCTTTACATTGAACCCACGATAGTGATGTTCGTATTGAGTGTTGAAATGATCGCATTAGACGTTTAATTTGAATACTGGTAATACTATGTGACTACTTGCGAACCAGACTATCCTTTGACATTTAAGTCTATTGTGAAGGGCCTTCCTAACGAAACTAATTTGCTCAGTTGTTCAAGCCATTCCCCACCTTTTATGAAACCAAAAGGTTCATTACGGTGATCACAGGGGGCCTCTGCAGGGCCTTAATGTGGAGCAGTTGAATCAACCCCATTTCTTTCCCTTCTGCGCGTACAGAGTCCATTGCTATTAACGCCATGAATTGTATCCTCGGGCTTTTCCTGTTACAGTGATGAACATTTTTCTTTTCTTTATTGAACAGTTTCGGAATTCAGTATTCAGGCATTCTAGTAATTACTTTTGACAGCGTTTTTATTATTTTCTTTTCAATTTTATCTGAACTTAAAAGTTTAAGAAAGATTCGCGTGATGAATATGTCTCGAGATGTTCAGAAATTATATTATCTTACTCGAGTAGTTCAAAAGTCTTTCTTTTGCAGTCGAAAATGATCTTATTTTTAGACGTCAGCGAATGTGCTGTCCATCTGCTTAACGGATTTGCAGTCCTCAGGTGTCACGTTTTTCCTCAAGATCCAATTCTGCGTACCTCATCAGACGCAACACGAAAGGGCAATGATCGAATTTATCGGATGATCGAGTGGAAGTCGTTACGAAGTGAGAAACTGCATCTTGTTTGGGAGAACACGGGGCACGCAACAGCAATGTTAACTTCTGACGTCATCTAATCTGGTGCGCATCAGTATGTCTTAAGAACTGTAGTAGGTTCAGGTGGCCAAGGAGCGTTACTGATATCATTATTCTTTCCCTATGGCGCTACAACCCAACTTGGGCCTTGGCCTCTTCAGTCCTCGGCCTTCAGGCATTTCTGTCTTCTGCAGACCGTCTCCATTTCCTCTATTTCAGCATCCAAATCCAGATTCCTTAGCCGAAGTGTTCGTAACCGCTTGATTCACATTCCGAGGCTTTTGTCAAATATTTTTGACAGGGTAGGGTTGTTAGCCTCACGCCCAACCCGCAACCTGGAGGATCATGGTATCCCTTTTTGTTTAAGTCATCACCTTTGACCTGTCTGGCATAAGAGGCCCTACCAACAGTAACGCTACCGCCTGCATAGCTTTCAGGGTCATTTGGCCACACAAGCTCCACCACTGCGTCGAATTAGGGATACCTTTGGGAACTTGCTGATATCATATACAGAACAGTCTGATACTACCAATTTTGGAAATCAAACACAGTTCTATAGAAGCGAATAAATGTGTTATTTAATGACGCTCAGTCAGAGTCAGAGGTTATGCTATGTCAAATTAGTTAAAGCGAAGTGTCGCTGTTGAATCATACGCTTACCGTCACACTTAGCAGGCCCAGAATCTAAATCAAGGCCCCGATACCGTCTGGTGCCGACGATTTCTTCCTTCTTCCGCTTTCTTTCCATTTCATCATTTACGTAGCTCCACAGTTGTTTTAAAATTCATTTCCTAGAGTTTCGTTGAACAAAGCAGAATAATAAAGCTGGGGATAGCCACGCTGAACGGGGAACTGCAGTGTGATGCTACTGCGACCTTTGATATATTCCAAGAACACACAAGGAGTCCCGCTGTTGTAGTCCCTTATCCCACACTCGAACCCGTTATCTATCAACTACAAAGTAGGCTCGTTTCCAAGTGTCCTGAGGCCGCCGAAGAAATCCTACGGTTCGATCCCCTCCACATCCCGTTGCAGGTTTTGGGCTTCTTTGTTCAGTGTTCAGCTTGTGTCCAACTCAAGTGATATAGGCATTCTGTTAACAGGAATTTTGCTTAGTGATAACTGATAGACTTCGCTACTATAAGCACTTTGGGCTGGTTAATGTGTTTATTTTAATCAGCGAGTGGGAAGCCTCAAACGCCTTAATCCCTCAATCCATGGGCCTTATTTCCATGACGTCAGTAGATGATAACATATGCGTTGTAGAAAGAGCCGAAGAAAACAGTTCCGAGGGTACTTTTGTCAGTTTTGGATATATTATTGATGTGTTGCTGTTTGGAATACGAAAGTGAAATATATCATTCTGTAACTCGGCAACAGGAAATGTGATTTTCTTTCTGTATGATTAAATAATCTTTTGCGTGTGGTGTAGCTCTCTAGTACCCGGCGCTGGTCGTATTTTATCAATAGAAGCTAGAAGAAACAAAGGGCGCGGCAGGAATCTCCTCGCCTCCGTTACGTATTCAAAGTGTGTCTTGAGGCTGCCCGGTAACTGGTCCTGTCAAGCAGACGGTCTTCAGAGTTGGCTGCGTTGGAACAAGGGAACATAATGGTTACAGGGCGTGAATTTCTGTTCCTTGATTTGCTTCATTCACAATATCAAGTGAATTGTGTGTGTACGCTACAGTGGAGACTTCAGGCTAACCAGTGCGGCTACGTGCCAAGCAATCTTGAATGCCAGTAACGCTGCTCTTGTCTAGCTGCACCTCTCCTTACACGTTCTGTTTCAACAAGAGCCATGTTTCTTACGCCGCAATCAAATGTGGCTTCTGCTTACGTTTCGTATTGTGTCACTGGCGTATTTATATGCATCTGCGGACCCTTACTACGTGTGAATATTCCATAATTCGTCTGAGAGTGTTACCGTTCAGATATTCGCTCTTCTGGGAGCGTAGTTTGGGAGCTAGTCAACGACGTTTCGGGACATACTATAGGTCATATCTTCGAGGGTCAAGCAGTCTATGAAAAAAAAACTCTTCTTGGACTACCTTACCCTTGAAGACGACACCGAAAGTTTTTCCCGAATCGTCGGTAATGTAACTACCAACTTACGCTGCGTAACATCCCAGAAGAGCGATTATCTTATTTATACCGCGGCGGAAGCCTGGAATTGCGCATAGAATTAGCGTTTCATTCCCTTGCAAACAAAAAAAATCACAACTTTATTGTATGGTATATCTCGAGCGTTTTGGGAACAGAATGGTATGTTAGAAATTTGGAACTGAAGAGTAAAAATTATGTTCCGAAATTAATATTCTCTTTATTTAGTTGTGAACCAAATTTGCATTTGTTGAATGTCGTTCGGAAATACGAATGGCAATGTTTAAAAATATCTATCGTAAAATAGTATGTACAGTATATGGAGTTGTATGAGAGTGACCACAAAATGCATTTCGAATTGCAAATATATTTTGTTGTTTATCGTTTAGTAAGTTAAATTGTAGCATAGTTTGAACGTGACACGTTTCCCGCAGCATTTGTTCTTGTCTGCAAATGCATGTAATGGTATATTTGAAGCGCCTGCTATTATTGTAAACAATACAATGAAATGGAGTATTAACTGGAGTCTGGAGTTACGTTATGTGTTGGTTTGCAGCAAACCCCAGTCCAAAACAGTGATGGACTGGGAAGCAACATCAGAACGTTTGTTGACAACCTCCCCCCTTCTCTACCACTTCCACCCCATTTTCCACACCATTCAACCCTGCATGCAGATTCTCCAATGCTGCTAGATAAAACAGTTCAAGTGTGGCAAAAAAAAACCTGTAGGCAAACAATGTATGTTTCATCCCCACTTGGCACCGGTTTTCATACGCATCAAAAATGTCCACTGACTGAAATGTTCTTTCCGGTAGCTTCTCTGTTCAGTGGGCTGCAGGCAATGTTTTCCCTTGTGTTTTCCCTCTCTGACATATTCAGTGGCGTACTCGAAATATTCCGGACATCACAGGTGTGTAATCCATGTGTACACTTAAATTTTCGTATTCAATAACATCTGTGTGGCAATATGAAAATGTTACAAATTCAGGATTGAAAATTCGTCTAGTGTTCGTTGTTGATGTCTTTTTCTGTTATTGGCACCATATTGCTGACGTATGAGAGAAATGTGCTGTCTCCATCATCATGGAAGAAGTCTTCGACACCGGAAGCACATTCTTCCTACTGCCTCCAACTCAAGACAGTGCAGTTGGCCTGCACAGCGTGGGTAAGATTCCTTAATATTCGCTTCGACGGGCAGGGAGAAAAAAACATATAGTTCCTGTCAAAAACTTTGGTCTATTACTGCATGACCTCTCCACTGGTCGCCAGTAGTTAGGTACTTTGTTTAAAACAAGCCAGAAGTTATTTATGCAAAGCTCTAACCACCTCAAACACTAAGGAGAATAATTGTAAGATCTCACACGCACAAAACACGACTGCCCTTCAGCTCAATGTATTTTTAACAGGAATACGTCAGTTTCTAGTCGCAGACAAGGGGCGGTCTTCTTTCCCCAGCACAAACTTGGAAGGTCAACTGCAAACACCTGAGGTATTGTCGGTGCTAGATTTTGTCAATGCATCCCAATTGTATGTGGTGGCAATATCCGCAAGAGCATCAGCATGACACATTGAGAGGCTAAGGTCAGTAGTGTTGACTGTTTCGACCAAGATGGGCCAGCAAAGAAGTCTGCATTGCATGTGTTTTTAGTTCTTTATTTTCCCGTGTAACAATAACAGTTCAGATTCGCATTGTTTTCCCACAGTTTTTCAACTGTCTCCGACACTACTGAGGCATCTATCAGACTGTTGGATATACTTTTCTATTCCCTGTTGACGGAACTCCTTGTCCTCTGTTGTCACACATCGTGCCATAAATCTTTCCACCGCGCGATCATCTGTAAATTGGAAGCTTCCAAGGTTTCTCATATATTATATTATAATATAACATATATTACTCTATATTATATCATACATTATCAATCCTCTTAGTTGTGACCTACGACGTTTATTATATTTTATTACTTTTTCAATCAAAATCTACGTCAGTGAGCTGTTTCGGAGGGTTCGTCGGGTAATGCGTGTAGCCTAATGACACTTTTAAGGCGCATTCATGTCTTTCCGAGGTACGCATTTTATAACCATCGTCTATCCGGATTATCATGAAAATTAATGTTGGAAATCTTTGGTAACGCTCTTAATTCATTTCGTATTTTATTTAAATCGGACAGTTTCAGAGACCACTGTTGTTGAAGATGCACGTGCGTTTCTGCTCGCGTCTGTGGCATAACTCGAAAAACAGAGGATGTGCGTGAAGGAATGCTGGGATTAAGGAGGCTGTATCTCGAGATATGCAGGAGTTACCGCGTTAGTTGTTACACCTTTACACAGTCCTGCCATAAGTTCTGTTCAAAGTATATTGTGACCTGGAAGGAAAATGAAACAGAACATCCACTTTTCGAACCAAATAATTTATTAGCAATAGTTGTAAGTTTTTATTTATAATAATGTCAATCAAAATGGTCGCCCTCTGCCCCGACGCAAGCCTTGAGACGCTCCGGCAACTCTGCTATCGCGGCACGCAAAGTCTCCAGGGGGATCTCTGCCACTGCTTTCACGAGGGATCTCTTCAGGCTGTCCAGGTTGTTGTGGCGCTTTCGGCAAGCCTTGTCCTCCAAAACGCCCCACAGTTTATAGTCCAGGGGGTTGAGGTCTGGACTCTCCGAGGGCCAACACTCGTCGCTGATAAAGGCCGGAACGTTCCCCGCAGCTACTCCTGAGTAGTCTGCCCTTGTGGGCAGGAACTGAGTTCTGTTGGAAGACCCATTTCTAACCATTGAAGACAGTCATGTTAAGATGTTTCACAGCTTCTTGTAGCATGTCCTCTTGTTACACTCTGGCACCACTTTTCACACCTTTCTCGCAAAAATGAAGAGGTGACGCCCCCACCAAACCATGACGTAAGAAGGAAAATGGCTTCCTGCACCCTCAGAACGCACCTCCAGCGACTTTTGAGCGTAAATCGTGTTGTTCTGGTTGTTATACTGCTCATCGATGGAAAAAAGTTTCTCGTCCGTGAAGAGGTTGTTTTCGTGCCCGTTCTCGACGTGCCACTGGAGGAGACTTTTGCTCTTGTCCGTCGGATTTCCTTCAAAGCAGGAGTAAGGAAGTTTCCCTTTGAGCGGAGGTGCGCTCTCATGTGTAGATCGTCCCTGATGAGGCACGACTTGTTTGGGTCGATATGTTCAGCTCACGGGACATGATCTTCTGTTTCCAGAGCGGATTTCGGCGAATCCGCTACCGTACTGTTTTGATAGCGGCTTCAGCCCTCAAACTTTTCAGGCGTCATGACCGAGCCCTGTCTTCAACCTTCCAGACTTCCTTATAATGTTTAATTGCCCGATAGATGAACATTCGCGAAATTTTCAATGGTTTTAAGAGTTTGTAAATTTGAGAATGGGATTTTCCGCAATTGGGAAGGGCAATCACAGCCACATGGTTTTACTTGACACCCCACTCCATGTTGAAGCTGTGACAGACGTGAGCAGACTGCCTTGGCACAAGTACCTGTGGGGGTCAATAGTCACAAAAATAACCAACCTTTGAACCCTTCCGTCTCATTGTCTCCAGCTGCGGACTACATGAAATTTGGGACAGAACTTACGGCATGACACTGTATATTATACCACTAAATTAATTTTAAGGACAACCGCCACAGGTTCCACACTTCAGAATTTGTTTTTAGTGATTGCTCAGTTCGTGTGGGGTTGTCCAATAAAACGGCCCACTGTTTTGTAGTTACGCCTTAGATTTTAAGAACACCGCATACGTGAATGCGATAAGTGGTTGCGTGATAGCGTGATACGGGATACTGGTTTCTAACAGTCGCGTCTCTTATCTATGCGTCACAGCGTCATTTTCAGCACAATATGTGTGTAAATGAAGAGCATTCGACAAGAATAGTTCACTTAGGGCGTGTGACTTGTAGAAAGCGAAGACCAAAGCCGCATGTATGCAGTGTGTGGTTTAGGTCCTTATTTGATCGGTAAAGCTGTCGAGGGTTCGACTCCCTCAGACCATTGTCCCGTGATTAGATCCATACCCTGTTAACGTTAATGGTAGAACTGGTACAGAGTGGAATGCATTCTCATTAAACCGGTTATATTCAATTAAAATGTCTTCATTAGTGTTAAAATACTTCGAAATTAGATTTATGTTATATATGTGTGTGTGTGTGTGTGCGTGCATATATATTAATGTGACTAATTAATATACTTGTCTCAAGCTTTAGGTTTCTGTGACTGTGCATCATGAGCAAATTGTGAAGTGAGAGAGAAAACCAACAAGATGCAACAGTTAGATGTTTATTATCAATACTTTCTCAACATGTTTCGGGCATCATTATGCCCATCTTCAGGAGAACAAGACGTGTGT
>Ga0136643_10001787_pt1 | contig 26919 bp, 18 predicted proteins | sample TergutLab28metaG_FD_96883 | JGI IMG/M metagenome (GOLD analysis project Ga0136643, IMG submission 96883) | Labiotermes labralis P1 segment gut microbial communities from Petit-Saut dam, French Guiana - Lab288 P1 (version 3) (version 3) | ecosystem: Host-associated > Arthropoda: Insects >... | reverse complement strand
TTAACTTCTTTAAAATTTTTGTTTTACACCCTCTTTTCACCCCCCTAACGGGGCTCTTCCTTTCTCCCAACCACCCCCCCCCCCCCCTTCTTTCCCCCCCCCCCCCCCCCCGTTACAGACCTATTACTCTAGCTAAAACGTGTGTCTCGGACAGCGCTAATGAACTATTTTCGCGTACTTTTGCTACCATATAACGTATTTCCGAGTCATTACACCCTTTCGCTACCAGTTTACTTATTTCTCTCAAATTACACTCCTGAAGCTCGTCACACGCAGATATTCAACACCGGCTTGAACCTAACTGCAATCCCATTTCAATTACGGGTGAACAATTACGCTTTAATTTCGGAAGGGTATGTCCGGATACATCGGACTACATTTATCAGATTTCTTAACGCCTGCCAAACACTGAGCTATTACGATGCTTTTTACTGTGTAAGAGAAATGTAAAGAATGAAGGAAGAAACCGCGATGTGTCCTACTCAAAGAATTTTACCCACTCTCAACGCTCTGTTATTAGTGGTGCATTTCACACATCGGGAAAGTAAGAATTTCTGAGCTGGGATGGATATGAAAGAACTGAACGTTAATGTTGTGAATATGACTCACAAGAAAATAGCTCAAGATATGCATTTATTCAAAATGTTATCACTTATATGCGGGATAAATGCACATTTATTGTAAAATTCCTATGTACCCTCCCCAAAGTGTTCACCAATGATTTAAAAAGATACAAAAGCATAAGATGCATCAAACTGTGCTCCCATACTACGTGTACAACGTTACATCCGACATTATACGTACAGCAATGACACAGCGGTCTGCAACACGATACTGAACGGCCGCCAATATTTACAGGAAGACCCAAAGATGAGGATCACTTCACTTGGCACCACGATAAAGCACTTGATCTGCGATTACCGGTTCTGGGTATGATGCAATTAGATCAAAGGCGGCGTGGAAAACCGAGGTTATCTGGAGAACTCCAGAGCCAATGTTTATATCAGCCCTGAAGAGATATGAACATTCGCGCCTTTGTATAACATCCCCTTTTTCACATTTATACAAATATAACCACGGAGGGTCATAAATTTTCCAAAATGCTAGAAGTCACCTCAAAATTTCACGCGCTCGAGGAGTGACATGAACCAAATTCCATGCCGAGGACCCACAAATATTAGGCGTCAGTGTACACAATTTAATAGCCGGGCAACCTGGCGCCTGATATTATTGCCCCCTGTGTTTAAATAAATGTACGTAATTTATCCATGGTAGGGCGGGGCTATTGCGACCAAATAAGCAACGCGGTCACTACACAGCCCCACTGCGCAATACAGTCGCCATTTTCACGTCGGTAGTGAGGCAGCTGCCTTTCTGTTTCATATTCTGTGTAACTTGCACCTTCTACTTCACCGCTTCAGAATAACGTCTTATATTTCTGTAAGAAGATACAGCAACTTCATTAACAAATACCAAAACTTACTTTCGCCATGTCGCACGTACCCGAGGACCGTAGCTAACATTTATGACCATAGACAACACTATTTGTTCCTTCACGTCCGACTGCACTGGCAGTATATTCCTCACTCCAAAACCTCAAAAGCAGTGTTATTCTGATCACATGGATGGGGTAAATACGAGAAGTACAAAATGCCTCTCTTCTTAGTTTTCTAATGCCTCCATACGTTGCAGGTGGCCATTACTTTAAAAAAGCTCAGTCCCGAATGGTCGGACACATGTCGAAGGCTTCAATGCGTGTAGTATTTGGGAATATACGGATTCGAAGAACTGCTGAATTTTCAAACGCCACACACAACACTTCAGAGTCTAAATGCAATAATCCGCCTTAAGATAAGCATTACGGGAATATAAGGACACTAATCTGACAAATGTAGGGCATCTAAATGTGCTGATGCTGACGTCGAGAAATGTTCGGGTACGAACCCAATGGATCTCGCAAACGCAGGCTGTGGTCAACTTCACTGCAAGTACGCATAGCGGCTTATAGTTCAGCGGAAAGCCAAGGAATCGGTCTTCCTTGAGACAGCCTCAGAGATATGGGATGATTTCTCTTCACAAAATTACTGAACCTTCTTTGTCTTCTACTTTGTCAATATTACTTCTCGGGCGACGTATTCCTTGTCTCTCCGACGATTACGTGACTCCGCAGTTTATGTGGCTCATATCGTTGGTCACTACGCAGAGAGTTTCGCGTGTCGGCAGGCTGAGCACCGCTCATCGTCAGGTGGGGTTGCAGACACGTGTCACACGCAACACACACGTTGTTCATTTCAAATCAAAGTTCTGCTGGTGAACTGAAAACAATGCATTATGCAGGCTTACTTTCATCAGTGCGAAGATTATTACAATACATTTTTATTTCCAAGCGAAAACAGCACGCGTCCAAACCTGGCAAACGCAGACGCCACACACCGCCACCGTCACAAAAGAAACACGCACACAATTTAATTAAAAATCATACGCTCCGCCACAACTGATGTCATAATGTGCGCAGATAAAAAAATACATCCAATAATCCCTGAGAGGGTTTTATTTGACAGCGCCAAACAATAACGATTACAGTAATAATCCACGAACTGGAGGTGATAAGAAAGAGAGCATTCAGAAAAGCATGTTGTCATTTGATTAAATGGTTTTAAGTAAGTGATACTTTGTGCTACAACGGCATGATTATTAATTATATAAGAAATTTGGTGCGCGGTTAGTAACGAATACATTCCAACGTGCCATGAGCTTTTGCAACGCCTTACTGTTGGGGTGGGGGATCACTGCTGCTTCACGATTTATTTCGTAGAATTTTTTAACCACACGCATTTGTCTTATTTAGATACAACTGTTGCAATTCGTACTGATGATGCAGACACAACCGTTTGCTTTTCGCGTCAAACCAACGACTTTCTTGGCGACGTCGCCAATGTGGCACCTATTCCGTCAGCACGTGTCGTCTGCGTGTTATCTTCCTCACTGGAACGAGGCCGACTTGGTATTCGAAACTTTTCGCGTAAAATGCTGTCGGGAATGGAAGGGGGGCATCTGGAAAACTTTCGTCTCAATTTAAGACAGTCTGTCCCTGACCGGTATTAAGAATACACGTACGCTGTACAAAAACCCACGACCTAGCGCCGAGATTTAATTCCAACTGGCGACTTATAACTTCACGACTACAGGCGAGTAACATCTGCCCGACAGATTGGTTTCAGGCGGCTTGGTGATTCAGCCAAGTTCCAATAAGACAAGGTAACCGACAGGAAGTAACCAAACGATAACGCGCCAGATAAGGTACGGATCCTGTAGGTATCCTATTCTGATAATCATCGACATTTGTTACAGACAGCACCCCAGTCAGTATTATAACTGGTCATGGGGTGGATGATCTCGGTCTGATCGTCGGGAAGGTTAGGCGCTGTCTTTTCTACTGCCACAAGGCAAGCTCTGTGGCCAGCCCCTATGCAATGGGTACAGTTCTTTCTCCAGGAGTAAAGCGGTTGGGGTGCGACGGTTTCCGCTCACGTTAATCCAATGCCGGCAGCAGGAATACGTGGAACTATACCATCATTCTCCCTTACGTCTGAATGGTATCCTTCGCAATTTAGCCCAGAGGCAATCAATTATGCTTTTCACGTTCATCGTGATGCCAGGTGTCAGAAACTGCGCGCGAAGACGTACAGCATTTCCTGGAGAATAATGACCATCTCTTATTCCATGCCATCAAAACGTGTCATCTAAAAAGAAACAACTCCAGCTAGCATGTGCATCTGAACATCGCAGTTAGCTAACGGTATGATGCACCAAGGACGACAGTCTACTATTTTAAATGTAATGGCTTTCAAAACGCGCGGCCACTGTATTTTATCATGACACGGAGTAGTGATTCCCGCTCCAATTCGTATTTTGGAGGTCACAAACTCAACCTCAAAGGATAGCGTAACAGACCCATCTTTTTCGTGGTCTTATTACAAGCGAATGTTGCATTACTGTCCTTGTAAAAACGTCATTATCACTTCCCTGCACATCTTTCGCATTCTGTAATTCGCGGTTATTATAATATTCAATGTTATACAATACATTCAGTGCAAAGCATCGGGAAATAAATGAAGAATCAATACTAAAAAGACACAAAACTGTGAGATCAGGATTCCTGGGATGTGATGTGCAGTGGCAGATGGGCACCATCGGCGTACAGGAACCTTCTGGATACGGGAAGCAGCAGACTGCTTCCAAAACTTTAAGCATATCAAAACGCACGGAGCCACAACCCAGAGTACCGCAACATTACTAACCATTGCCGTGGAAACGTCACATCTAACATATCGAAGTTAGACTTAGGAACATGCGGATCAAAACAAATACACACAAACCTCGCCACAATAAAATACAATTGCAAATTAAACGTACTTCACATTATAACTGACCTCCCTCATCGAACATCATTTCACTGATAATTCTTCTACTGGTAAGTAAGTCTGTTAAACGTTTCCTTCACTAACAGTTTTCAAGTTCCTCCAATCCCAGCAAATGTTAATGGCCATACCAGAAAAAATACGATGGAAAAAGTCAAAGATAATTCTCTGCCCCTCTATGTTCAAACACTGCCTTCACCGCTCCGTTTTATGGCTCTTTTGCTCTCAGGGTAGAAGTCTTACAAAATAAAGGAAAAACAGCTGTTATTTGTATACATTAAATCAGTTTGAAGTGTTCTGGAAAAGAGCCATCCACGTTGACGACAACTTATTTTAATTTTTACCCCGGGGGCCTTGGTTTTATCCATTACAAGTACAGTTGTTCTCAGATACTTAAATATGTACAGGCACACAAATTTTCCAAAAATTTAGCAGCCACTTCAAAATTCCAGACACCAAACGGGCGACATGAAGCATTTTTTTTTAAATCGAAGACAACCCGCTGTGTTTCAATTTTCACAATAAAACAAATAGTTTATTATCTCAAAAACACAACAATATTACATGATTATTGGTATTTTGTTATGGCAACATGTTTCGGTCTCTTTTCGACCATCTTCAGGCCAACGTTCTTAAGTAAGAGGTACAATCAGTGCGTACTACGTACTGTGGGATCCCATATTACTTAAAAGGTGTACGCAAAACTAATTAAGAATATTAAGGTTCATGTAAAGATGACTCGTCACAAGCTACAGCACAACTTACACGCGCGCGCGCACACACACACACACACACACGTCGGGATTCTCATCTCTACTTAAAATCAATCACCTTCATGGGAAAATAACTACTGTAATCTTACCAGACTTCCATTTGTCCAACATACCCACGAACTTGTTTAATATATAATTTTATAGTACATGTGTACCAGATACCTAATAACCTCGACGTATGGTAAAGAGTTTCGTAATTTAGCGAACCTGCGTGTACACACACACACACACACACACACACCACACACATATAACCAATTCAAATTACGTACTGTATATATTACCTTGAACTTGAGTGTCTACACGAACATGAATTCTGGATAAAATCTACCACCTGAATATTATTGTGAACATTTGACATACCTTCAAGAGCGAATCATAGTACGTTCTTAACTGATCATAAATACTTATACATTGTTTTAGATGTAATACAACTTAACCAATAGTATTTAACCTTTACATAAACTTTTATTTTCTTAATCTGTTTCGCGTACACCTTTTAAGTAATATGGGATCCCACAGTACATTGTACTGTACGCACGAATTGTGCTTCTTACTTAGAAACGTTGGCCTGAAGATGGTCTAAATACCTAAACAAAATACCAATAATTCATATAATATTGTTGTGTTTTTGACGTAATAAACTCTCTGTTTTATTGTGACATGAAGCAAGTTCTATCCTATGGACCCAAAAAGTATTAGGCGCCAGCGTACAAAATTTGTTGATCGCCCGGGTGACCTGGAGCGTGGCATTTATGCACCCCATTTTAAATGCACGCACACACGATCAAACTACTATATAACTATTCTGACCAACTGACTCTTTGGCCAAAGAGTGCCGAGTGACGGGGGCACTGGAGCTAAATGAAACCAAAAGTCAAGGTACCACTACAGAAATGTCAACGCTACGCCGTCATGCTCACCTGTACATGTATCCAGTGGCCTACTTAGTTTTATGTCTTTTAATTTCAAGGAACAATTTACTTCCGGCAGTGTAAAGCAATTTCCGCATTGTCCTATGCGACTTTTATACTTAAGCACTTTCTCCCGCAAAACTGAAATCATTTGCACTGTAAGGGACACGTAAATCAGTCTACCGGTTTTTGGTGTAACTTTTTTTTTTTATTTGGCCATCCTAACAGCATTTGGCAAACAGCAACACTTAGAATTTCAACGTGATATTCCGCACTATAGACTACAATGTCCTCCATCATCTTACTGCCTTCCTCTTAGATCCAAATAATCTCCTCTGCACCCTCTTCGCAAACAAATGCCCTTAATTTGCGTCGCACATAACCGAAGAGAAGTGGAGCGCCTGACTCTAACCGACGTTCGCCCCTCGTATTAAGAAACACCAGAGGCAATGCATAAAAGCACTTGAATTCCAAACTCGGTGGTCAAGATTGTCCCCAGTTCAGGGGCGGGCAATTATGGATGCGAGAAAAAAATTATGTACTAAAACCTGTTTTTTGATTCATGAATTATTCGTGCTGATTAAACACGATTTCACGACACAGGCAAATATCAAACGGAGGAAAAGTAAATAATTAGACCCCGACATCCTGAACTCCGGTACACACAAATTAGACCTTAATGGACCACAGGACTTTCTGGAATTCAGCCGCGTATACAGCCAATTACAGCAACACGCTAAATGTGCGCAGAGTCCAAAAACGTGTTTCAAAACACAGCTCAATTTTCTTTTACGGCTAAAACACACTTTTATAGGAAGTCGAATTAACAGAAGACAGGGTTGTTATAACAACAAAGCAAAGGCAAGCACCGCAATGAAATTCTTCACAGCCAACATCCAGTTCACATGCCCTAATCTGCAAGCCCACCCCCCCGCGAGTTGTTCACCTAACGAAGAAACCCACAGCCGCACGAAAACTCCTTTAGGCTCTAGTTACAAAAACAGGAACGGTACATACAAACACACAACCATTTACGGTCGGTCTAACAGGCCTCTTAAACTCCCTTCTACACTTAGGTCTCTCATGTCTAGCTTTTCCATTACTGTAATACATGAAGAATACAGTTCATAAAATCTAAATTACGAAAACTCTCCTCATGCTTTGCTACTACATCTATTGTGCATCCCGAGTTCTGTCTTTCCATTCGTGTTCAATCCGTAGTACTGATGCCCAGTAGAACGCCCATTTAAATAACAAGTAAATTTATGTCGTTATGAATAAAGAATTTCACCAAAAGTGAACATAATTTTTGTAAGTTTTTAACACTGCAGCCTTATGCTGTAATAAAATTCCAACAGCACAGGGAGTATAAAAGCGATAAGAAAGACGTGGCAACGTTGTAAGCGTTGAGTGCGCATCACAAGATCATACAGACGCAGTGTTAAACGATGGGACATATTCGAGGAAACAACGTTGCCAAATTTGTCACTTCCTTGTCATAGCGTCCAGTCTATTTAAATTTTATGAAACGTCATATTTGGGGCTCATGGCAGGAAGAATGCACATATACAGACTTCACGGCAGGCCAAACTCTAATTTTTAACTGCCCAGACTGCCACTTCTTAACGTATGTACGCATGCGTGAAGTAAAGAGAATTTCCTTTGACAGCATCAGGCGTGAACTAGTGTCGTACACCAGCGAACAGAGGGCGCTAAGAGGTTAACGATGTTTATGAATGTGAACGTGCACAGGCATAATTACTGACTACAAAGTTACGACTGCGATGCTGCATCAAGAATCCGTGGTATGCGTTCGAAACGAGAAACTGACTTCCATCGACTGCTGTTAACTGCTGCCTCCACACGCCGCACGGTTCGAGGAACTCGCTGCACGCTTACGTTCCACAGCACTGGACTTGTTTCGTACCAAAGTCATGACACGATTTCTCGATGGAGCACCGCGAACAACGATCACATTTTGTCTGTAATTCATTTGCACTCACGGCACTTGTCCCTTAAAAAAAAATATTTTTCACAATGACACCCTCTTGTCTTGCACTGCGGGAAGTCACCATCAAAACTAAATACTTACTTACTTACTTACTCCAAGGGGCAGAGTCCTTCTTGAGAAGCTAACGGTTTGCAGCAAGTCAAGAAATTCCCAGAATTTTACGGAACCCAAAGGTTCATTGCCACATTCACAAGTGCCCGACACCTGTCCCAATCCTGAGCCAGCTCGATCCAGTCCATACCCCCACATCCCACTTCCTGAAGATCCATTTAATATTATTATCCTCCCATCTACGCCTGGGGCTCCCAAGTGGTCCCTTTCCCTCCGGTTTACCCACCAAAATCCTGTATACACCTCTCCTCTCCTCCGTACGCCCCATATGCCCCACCCATCTCATTCTTCCCGATTTTATCACCCGAACAATATTGGGTGAGGATCAAAACTAAATACCTGAAAGTGAACTGCAAAAATTACTTTATGCAAGCTACCAACACGAGGAAAAACGATCTTGCAAGGGGTTGCGGGAATTAAAGCAGTACATGTATATTTTAAAAAAGTGACCATTTCAGCTCCATATCGGCGCAAACCCGGTGTCAGAAGAAAACACAAATTCAGCAGCTCATCAATGCGTCTATGTTTATGTCTCGGCCACGTTGCATGTAGTGCCCGCATCTAGAGAACGTCTGTGCTCTACTTCTGTCAAATGCCTTGCAAGAGAGCGGTGATTTCCATGGATTATCTTTTACGCCGACGAAAGGTCAGCCAACGTTCTCCTAGCCCTGGAAGCCCTACTTCCGAAATTACCGGTAATCGAAAAATGCAGATATGGTAGTAGGCCAATTACTGACTAATCAACCGTAACAAACATCTTTGGATCAACTAAATACGCATTTTCAAAATGCTCCCGGTTCGATGCGAACAGCAGTAGGGCTATTGTGTGTAACATTGTAACTGAAGAAGAAAGGTCATGTGTAAGCACGAAGTGCGTAGCAGAATTCCGTTTGTGAAGAATTTTCTCCATTTACAGTGGGATATTATACTCAATGCTCACGTTTTTCACAATATGCCAACAGGAGGGGCTAATTTAAGAATCAGGAAAAGAAGATATTTAACCTTCTGACGCCTAATGTCAACTATAGTGGTCACACCGCACCGCTAACCTCTAAAGTTGCATTTTATGTATTTATTCAACAAATATAGGCACTGAATATTTTAAACATGGTATATACTCTCCGTTTTTTTTCTCTTCAAAATGCAGTTTGTTTCGTAATTCTAAAGTATTTGGTTCCTGTATTATTCACATTTTATATACAGGGTGTGCTAAAATTTAAAAAAAATAATTCCGGCGCCAAAAGATTAATCGCCTAAATATTGTGCTTTTGTATGCTGGTCCGTGAACAGTGTAGGTGATAATAAAAACATGAGAAAGAGAAAAATTGTACAAGTCGGCTAAGTAATCGGTCTAGAAGTAAATGTCCTGTTACAAATAAGCAAAACCAACCTACAGAACGCAAACGCAGGCAGGGTTTACAGCAGAAGAATTGTACCTTGACACAACGGCGGAATGCAAGGAATGCGCACGCTGCGACGTTATCCGGCTTTCTTCTGACTACTACTTGCCCCGCTCCCCGCTGAGCAAGCAAGTTATCAGTCCCAAGCTGCAAGTTTCAAAATTTAAACAACTGCCGACGACGTAAGGAAACTGGATTTACGACGAAATTAGAAGACTAAATACTGTATATAAAAGGTCGCTACTATAGTTCAAAATTGTTACTGTCCCGTCTGCTTTCCAACACACTATACACGGGCAGATTTAAAAATGTCAAAACACACTCGGAGCTTCCTGTTATTCGGATTAATATTCCATGCAAGCAATGGCAACAAGGCTAAATATGCAGGGGGAGGGGGGTACAACCTGCAGTGGCTGTATGATATATATTGTAAGAAAAATAACTCAAATGAAGAGCGATAAACCTGGTAATGCTAAAACTTACTGCAGGGAAGACGGCCAAACTGGATATGCACAGTTAAGCTCTAAAATGATTTAAACAATTGAACACAAAAAAGAGCTTCATACGAATTTCGTGGGAACGTTGTCATCTCCTACTACACCGAATTTTACACGACTGATTTCAAATTCGCACCACTTCTCTGGTGTAGGTTTTGCAACACAAAAAATTCAAGAATTTCTCGCATTTCAAAATCCTCCAACGCACGCACACAACCGTGAGAAATTCGTACATCTGTGCAACCTCCGACGCGTAACGTCCCTGTGGTATGTTGCGTTGCATGAAAACCAACGGCACTTAAATTATTTAAATACGTTTCCACAGTTGCACAGCTTTGTTCCGTAGAGTCGTAGAATGGGATACAACGAAGATATGGCGTGGGAGGCGGAGGGGGAGGGGGAGATTTGTATGTAAGGGTTCGTGGCTTTATCAGAATATTCAGCTCCGGGAATGAGAATCGAGCCCGGAATCCAACAAACACCGCGTGGACAACTGTACCAGAGTGTCCTTCGGTCGTGGGTAGCTCACCAAATGACTTCCTCTTTAGACACTACGTTAACACTTTGCTACGTGCACGTACAACTGATTTCGATTCAGTTTGACTACAGAATTACATGACACACAAACATATTGCCACGTCCGCATATATAAATTTCGCAAAAATGTTTGTGGTCTCAGCACGTGGCTGTCAAGAGCCAGGAGTGGTTGTCGCGACAAACTACCCTGTTGATTGATGACGTAAGCTAATTATGACCTGCAGATGCACACCGTGTATAAAGGAAATTACCCTTTAGTTTCGTAGCGATGCTACAGGAAGCGAACGTGGCGTACGAAATTGCGCAACAGCGTACGACCTCCGTACAAAGCCATTACAATTGTACTACGTCCTACAGTTCTGCAAGGACATAAACCAGGAACGGTCTTAAATCATTCCGTTGTCGAAAGCTCTAGCAAGGGCAAGCAAGGCAGCGGCCAGGGTTCTAACAACTGTGCAGAAAATATCGCCGAACTATTAGAAGGGGAAGGAGTGGTACAGTAGTTTCAGCACTTAGACCTCGGCCCCAGTCGGAAGACGGAACTGGATGCCTTCTACGAACGAGTTTTGTGCCAAAACCTCGCAGTGTCGTGTTAATTCCAACGCTGCGCAAGTGTCTCGGAGACGTTAGAGAAAGGTTCACTTTAAACACAGGGGTTTCGGTTTAGAAAGTAATGGGGAAACACATTTTTGACGGAAGGCTCGGTAGCGTACTGGGGAGCACTGAAAAACAATGACAAGGGCGTAGGAAATCAATCGCGTACCCAAGACATGAAACTGGCTTACACCCACCAGACGGTGCAGGAAGAGACTGCAACTTCGTGAAGTTCCACGTATTGTCGTGAACGGCAGTTTGGCGTTGTTCATGCCGGGAAAACGTACAATATGCTGACGAAGCAGAAACTCATTCCCACACCTTCCAGTTCGTGTCCCGTTTTGTCCGTTACGACGCATTTTATCACACGTCCAAGGAAATCAAACTCCCACCACACGGCCACGTTAATACGACCGTAATATGTAGATTAATGCACAACTACGCGGTACTTGTCATAAACTGGGATAAGATAACACCGCGGCTGGTTCTACAATGGTGACAAAATTGTGGCGTGGGGGGGGGGGAGCGGGGCACTTTGCTGCGCCTGTGTTATCGTCAATATGAAGCCATCGAACGCTGGAACACGGTAAAACATTTTGCACAGTTCCCCTCTCAGACGATCTGTTTGTGAACGACAGGATCAGAACTGGGTACTGCACTGAGACTTTTCTAAAAAGACTATCGTCGTCGAGATGCAGTGATAGAGGAAGAAGCTGAACGGTCTATGGTTGACAAGAAGGTATGGCAAGCAACAATGAAAACGAGGACGCCAGCATCAAGAATGCCACGACCTATGCTGTGCTGTCGACAGGGACGAAGTTACCACCAGCATGACGTTGCTATCCGAGTTCAGGCTCGTAAATCTGTTATTACAACCCACATGCATTTTGTAGCGAACAGTGATATGCAGTTAAACAGCTACAAAGCGCTACCCGCGCAGAATTCCTTTCGAAAATGCAGATCACGCACTGCAATTGTGTGCATCGAGCCTCTTTCCTGCAGCCGTCCGTTTGCACCTAACGTACTGACCGAGTACTGATGGCGTATGATAGCAAAGAGTGGGAGGGTGGAGCTTGGTGTTTTCCAAAAGTGCGCCGCAACCACTATATTTCCTGCAGTTCGTTGCACTTTGCCCCGAATGTGTCAACCATTTGGTTCATCATCACGGACTTCCTCAGGTTTTTGTTGGGGTTTTAGTTGTTCTATGGCATTCAATAACTGACTCCTATTGTGATTTTTTTTTTTAAGTATTTTGGTGCAAGCTGCGACATTTATATCCAAACGGGTTAACACCGCAGACAACGAGATGAAATGATGAAACCGTGACTGGCACAAAAATACTACACAAAACAGAGGTCGGTTATCGCCTGTTATGAAAACAGCTGCAAGGAAACCAAGAGAATCTTAAACTAAGTACCTGGTGACAAACCAAAGTTTCAAAACATGCCATGCAGTGTACAAAAATGCATGAAATACAGTGGTATATTAAGAGGTGCACAGTGCCTACTTATTCAACAACGCAATGGTATGTCAGTGAATATAAGATCTGAGGGCTTACGTGCTGGTGGGTCAAATGGAGGATATTACCATCAGTCTTCAGTACTCAGCCAGCCAGTACAACACTCTCCAGCGCCGTCGTCCAAATCAGAATTCTTTCACCAGACGAGTTGTACCACCCGCTTAACATTAAAACCCACTGCATTTTGTCCGCACAGTATATTTGTTAGAAAAGAATAGTGATTACTGTCCTAAACAGTATTAACCGGCTGGTCTCTGTAACGCAGACACGATGTCTTCAATGGAAGGGCATATAAATGCACTAACCGTTCAAATAAAAAAAAACAACAAATGCAGTATACTTATAAAGTTTTTACAATTAAAGCACCAGAACGCTTTCAATACAAATTTAACTTATTTTACCCATTCATGACCTATGTTTTATACAAATATTGATATACACTCCCAGAGGATGACCCACAAAGGGTCGAAACATGTCGAAGTTCTAGTGCTTTAATTGTAGAAAATTTATATTATAATACGATGTGTTTTGTAAGGTAGGAAATTAATTTTTAAATACTGTTTTAGTAATCGTTATATGAAACCAATTAAACGGCTTTTATTATGTCGTCCAGTAATAACCAGACTCAGGCTGCATGTTCCCAGTATAGTCAGTCATTTTCCAACCTGTTCCATAAAACTTATTTCTATACTTAGGAGCAACTGGTTTTCAGTATATTTGCCTATATGCAGTAACCCCAGTAATATGCACCCTAAGTAAAGTAAAGTTCACCCTAGAACAGACCACGAAGGCCCAGAGGGGGATTAGAGGTACAGCTCTACTCTTTCTTTAACCTCGGCGTTAGATGGGGGTAGGTGGTCAACGCCGCGCCCCGGCCGCGTTACCCCGGGAAAGACCAGGTACCCATTGTATAGGAGGCCGGGTAGGCCTCAGGGCCAGTCTGGACAGGTGCGGAAAATCTCGCCCCCACCAGGATTCGATCCCCGGACTGTCCAGCCCGTAGCGAGTCACCACACCGACCGAGCTACCCCGGCTCCAACGATATGCACCCTTCAAATATTAAAGGTTTTATGAGAAGGGCAACCTCATACACTTGTATAATGAACCAAGAAACGCATATGTATAGAAAAGTGACCCAGGCATACTGCTCCTACATTCCACACACCAGTCTCAAGCGATCTTTTCTACGGTTTACAACTTCACTACAGGTATGTAATTACAGTGACAACCCTTTTACCAAATATACAATTGTTACACATATCATACAGGTAGCATTATACCTACAGCAATGCTACTGTTATTACAGTATGTGACCCATCTACACAAATCCACTAAAAACAAAAACAAACCCAAATTTATTTCATATTAACAAGAATGTCAACACAATTTTTAAACCCATACGATTCGCTTGAGAATACCAAATGCAATAGTGTGTGGTTTTATCATACATTTTCGGACAATTATTTGTGTAGTAGCTGTGTTCTTGTGATACGACACCCTGATGTTGGTCACAAGAGTGACCGAAACATGTTTTAAAATGTAAAGCTCACGGTTCCGTGCATCATAATTCAATGCTAATAAAAATCCAACTAGATGCAACAGTATGCAGATATTTATTTGAGTGACTTTGCAGTAAATAAATATCTGCATACTGTTGCATCTGGTTGGGTTTTTATTAACATGTTTTAAAACTTATAAATGTGCATCCATTACTTCACTATATAATAACACTTTAGTTAACGGACAATGAACATCAAACAAAGGGAAGCCGTTTGCTGGTTGTTTGACGATAAACACTACATACTCAACCGACAGGCGTGTTTCGTGTAAACGAGTTTAAAAGTTCCTGCAGTTTACCTGCTCTCCGTCACTACTCGTCGAACAAGCAGCACAGCATCATCGAGCAGGCGATGTGCTGTCAGAGACGGCCGCAGCTAGGGTTGTTTACGTTGCGCATGCCTCAGTGTACAGGATACACTTCATACAATGATATGCAAATCAACTGATTTATTTTATGGCACACTGTTAACCATATACGCACGTACAATATACCAACAATGTACATCACAAAAGAGTATATTTATTTGTTAACGACCCACTATGTTTCGACTGGTCGACATCAGGGATGGAATATATGATCCCTGATAACAGTGGCTAACCGAAACATACTGCGTCTTTAATTAATAAATATATTACTTTGTAGTGTACATTGCTGGTATGTTTATGTTGTTATTTCTTTACTTCTCGTTTACTTATGACTTATTTAACTTCGCTTCCAGTATGTAAGGCTTCGCGGCGCCGAGAGATGGGTTCATGTGTTAATAACGAATGAAAAGGACGTGGATGAAATAAGGAGACATTTCATGAATCAAAATGAGAGGCCAATGCATGGAACACTCTCATATGCTGAAGTTGCTGTGGCCACGTTCCTCAGTTCCACCTGTTGATCTCTCCATACAACATTTCCGTAAAACCAATTTCAAGTTTTGATTCCGCCTAAATACTGTTCCGCCTTTTCTAACAATACGTTTATGTCCCACTTCCTGTCCACGTGACCCTCGCCGATTCCAATGTAACCCTGCCAGAAGCAAGAGAAAGAAACATTTGCGACATAAAAATACCTCTTTAGCCCTTGATAAGTACTACCGTAACGCCCACACCGTGTGCCTACTCGACATTGTGTGCCAATTGTGGGATCTTGTTGACATTTCGCCCCAACAGTCGCTCTCACCCACACGAGCCTCATATTGTATCCACATGGGCAGCGGTGACGCACAAGGAAACCCAGCCTTGTAACACTCCCCAGCTTCGGAATTACGTGTGTTCAGTTATAAAAATCATGTCAGAAAAGATCAACTCAATGTACCACCGTTAAAGCAACGAATGTTTAGCATGTTTTTGTTTCTAAGACTAATCTATTCGCACACGATTTACTGCAAACGCACTGCCAAATCACACGCTTGATTTTCGCTTCTTCTATTATCTACACAAAACGATACTCGTAATTTAAGTATGTATTACGGCGTGCAAATATATCTCAGAAATGTAACTAACCAGCAGCTTGTCAAGTTTCCACGATACGGAAACTTCCCACCTGTCGCAATTCCATTCAGACCAAAAACTTACAAGAATTCAAACCGTCAACCTATCAGACTTACATGTGTGTTCTGTTTTGTCTTCCGTGACTGCGAATTTGTTACTTACTGACACTATATCTACCTGCACGAGGATATGAAATCACAAACTGAAGGCGTTCCTATTGCTCGTTTGCAAAATTCGCCTAGTGAAAATGAACAAAGTAGCAAATCCTCGATCCGGTTAGCTACTTACAAGAAGCAAGTACATCCCAAGCGAAAGTCAAGCATGGTACAAATGATTTAAAAAAAACCGTTCCTTTTATTCTTCGACAGTCTGATTCCGGACGACTCCACAGATTCATATTGGACATGGAAATGAATGCGCATTGCTTCAGGCCACGCCTTACTTCTCTGAAGAGGGCACGCCTCGCAGTGTTTTAATATGAATGATATCATCCCATGTAAAAAGAACATGTACGCCATAATCTCTAGCAATCAATTAAACTTGCCGCTACGCAGAAGCGAGATACCCTGTAACTACTATTATCGCTGCATGACCGATTGACCGCTCAGTTCAAGACACGTCGGATCGAAAATCGAGGTCACGTCAGCTAACGGTGTAATGCAATCCGTGTTGTGTGTACATTCTCCTGCAAATAAAATGGGGATATACACAGACGTTTACCACCACATTGCAACTTTGGAATTTCAAATTATAAATTTCTAATACTTTGAAAACAAAACCAGCTATTTCAGAGTATGGTTGGCAGCACATTAAGTTTTTCCATATGTATGCTTACAAAGTTACCGCACGTAAATGGAAATTATACACACTAGATCTAAATCACCTGAATGAAGTACTGTAATGCTTTCACACACTACTGAATGAATACTATTCTTAATTACCACTAATAACCAGCAACTATTACTTAGCTCAACAAACTGAACTTACATGTCAAACGCACCTTGTCAGTTGAAAGAAATCAACTTAAACCGCGAGGAGAAACGGTAATATACACACACTTTGAGCAGTTGCAACACAGGCAGTTTCAGTGTTGTCACCAAACACTTTTATACAAACAGAAAGTTTCAAGACACTCAAATCCACAACAAAAATAAGTCAATCTTGCGCTATCGAACTTGCATCACCCACCGCACAACTTACACGAGCCGACCGACTGCTTACGTGTCCGCTGGCAGAGATTCAGGAGTGAAGGCGCGAGACTGTTAGCTTCGCACACTTGCCCCCATTGGATTGCTCTGCAGTCGAGAGAGATTGTAAGCGAGTCTTCAATCGCACGATTACAGCCGATCTTTAACGAGTCGGGGAAGGTCACTCACTCGGTCTCTGGGAGTCAATGAACGCCCCGCCGACTGCTTCGGCGGAGTGGTCCAGCAGTCGCACACTCCCTCGAAAGTAGTCTATCGTACATAAAAACCCAGCTAGCCCATTCTCTCTGCCGTGACGTCCAGAGATCCGTGAACCACCACCCAATTTCTGATTTTTGTTTTAAAATTTCCTCTGGCTAATCGCTGTTTTCATTAATGCCAGCAAAATCACCTGGACGACCAGGCTTGTTTTTCCAGCCGAGGCACGGATTTATCTCTTCATCAACGAATGTGGACCGTTTATGGGGCCCTTCTAACGCCCTGTCTACTGACATCCCAGACTCTTTTCTCAAGGAATGAAGCGGCCGGAGAGTGAAACTAGTTTTCAAACTTAATCTATAATCGCGAGAAAAACTCTCGCAGCCCCAGGAGCCGAGATTCGAAACTGCTTCGTCGCGATATTGAAGTGGGAGAGCTGACTTAGTACACAAAGACGCTGAGTAGACAGTTAGTACCTGAATAACAAATAGGCAAGCACAACCTCATACATGTCGAGACAACGTGCTCCTTTGTTATACCTCCTTAACTCTGTCAGAAACTCGTCCAGTCCAGCAATACCAAACACGACAAAGTAAGCAGATGCGCATATGCATTCTAGTACGACTGCGATGGTCCTCACTTTAAAATGTATTTTCACTTAGGTGCACCACATGATTAGGTTCACAGTATCAACATGGCGGTGTGCCGGACCAGTGCCCGTACTCTTAAATTTATCTTCCTATCTCCTTCGCTGTCCCAAAGTGATATGTCAAAAGATTTTCCGACCAAAAATCATACAAGCATTTCTTGTTTCCAATTAAATCTATGCGTTCACCTCATCACAGAAGTGTTCATTCACCCCAAGAGTACCAGATGACCTATGCAAATCGCACAGTTCCTAGTCACGTAATATCCTGAATTATGCAACTACATTCTGGTAATGGTTGTGTCTTCGGTACAGGTGCCTTTGTTGCCGGTGGAATTTTATTACTATTCCAGCATAATCTGCAAATATAACTATATGAAAACCCTTCATACGTAAGTTTTATTTCTTAGCCTGTTTCGTCACCTAATAAAACAGATTTATGATGCCGTGTCTGTGTATCCAACCTTTCTGAATAGCTTCGGCATTATTTTACGACCTGCCGCAAATAATGCGAAAAATATGGCTAATTAAATTTTAAACGTGGCAGCACAATAATGTTACAAAATGTACGCAAATTATGTTGTGGTCACAATCTGTAGGAATAGAAAAAAAACCGCGCAGGATTCTGAAATATAAATTTCTGTTTCATATGAACAAAACGGAAGAACCATTTTGGTAGGCATGTGCAGTCTCGTATAAACACAGATCATATAAATACTTCAGGCTATAACTTTGTTTGAAATATTCATATGTTACACTTACATAGCAACAATATGGACACAATGGGTTATAGATACTACTAGATATTACGGGCGTACACAGATCACTACCCCCATGGAACTCAGTCCTTCTTTAGAAGCTGACAGTCCATCAGATGGTCCACAAATTCCCCGTGTTTGCGAAATCGAAAAGTTCAGTTATGTATTCACACGAGCTCGCCATTAGACCTACCCAGCTACGAGTTAAATCAGTTCAAACCTTCACACCTTACCTCGCCTGCAGGACATCTCCTGACATATTACTTCTTTTTATAATAACGGATTTTAGGCTCCTCCTGCCCACCACACCAAGCTTGCAGACCACCCGTTGCTGACAGTCCGCGACTGCTTTTCAGTATATTCGCACCTGCCCTCCATACAAACTTTGAGGCAACTTCCACCACAAATCATTTTACGACACACCATGAGACACATTAGGCACACAGCACAAAAAACAGAGGGACAAATGAAATTACTAAAGCGAAATTTAGAAGAATAGTAGCCGAAAAGCGAAAAATTATACTGCACGTGCATATCTTAAGCCTCTAGACTGATTTATGTTTCAGTATTTAGTGCGTACGGTGCAGTCAAAACTTTCTCCGTCTCGATCATTACAAGGAATGAATGACGTACAGGGAAGTAATCTGTTTGTCCTGGGTTCCACACAAAACGCAAATGCCTTGTGCCGACAGAAGTAGAATTTTTAGGCGCGTTCACAACATTGCGAAAAGCGACTATTAATTTCGCCACGACCGTCCGTCTTCTGTCTGTCCGCATACAGAACTCGGCTCCCACTGGACGGATTTTCGTGAAATTCGATATCCGAGGAGTTTTCGAAAATCTGCCGAGAAAAATCAAGTTTCATTAAAATAAGACAAGAATAACGGGCAAGAATAACGAGTACCTTGTGCGATGTCCTATGTGTATTTATGGCATTTCTTGCTCAGTTCTTCTTAGAATGACAAATGTTTCAAACAAAAATCAAAACACACATTATATTCAACATATACATTTTTAAATCGTGCCGTGTGGAAAAATATGGTAGATCCAGACAGGCCACAAATGACAATATAATACGGCATAACAAAAGATTGGATTTTCATGTCCGATAACTTAGGCAAGAATACAGACAAACACTCAGAATACTTAATACTTATTTTGTTCCCATGGCAACAGTGGGTGGGTCATATAGTTTTAATCAGACACATAAAAATAAATAGACAATATTGAGATCTTCCCTCTTCGGGGATGTTACGCAGCGTTTAATGGTAGTTACAGACGTTTTGTGACCACCTGTCGGTCCCGTCTTTAAATTTAAAACACTGTCAAACATTCTTCTACTTGACCCTTAAGAATGAGGCCGACAGGTTGTCCCGAAACGTCGGTAACCAACTGCTAATAAACGCTGCTTAAAATCCCACAAGAGCGAAGATCTCATTTACATCGCGGTGGATGCCTGAAATCAATCATCCATAGTACACGATACTGTTTGACAAACCTGACGGGACAACAAAAATTGGGAGACGTGGGTGTAGGTGGTTCGACAACATTAAAATGGGTCTTCAAGAAACTACATGAGGATGTGGACTCGATTCATTTGCTTTGAGATCGGGTCCGGTGCTGGCACCTTGTAAAATCTTCAACTTTAGGGTTCTATACAAGGCAGGGATCCCCCCCGGTCAGGTCAGCGGCCACTGGCTTCCAAATTTCTTGGTCAGTTTGTGTGACTCTTCAATAGTACTAACTGTTTGTCTGGCATCGACATGAGCGCATGCGCCCTCCGACCCAGTATCCGTGCTCTATTTTTGGGCGCGTTCGCATAGACGCGAAAAGCGCCGATTAGCTTTGTTAAGTCAGCATGTATCAGCGCGGCTCCCACTGAACGGATATCTGCGAAATTTTATGCTGGGGAATTTCGGGCAGTTTACACGAAGGCCTAAGTAATTTTATTGTTACCGGCGACATCAAATCGCCATAAAAGCGCTCTCTTCGAGTGGAATAGTATCAGTCTGTTAGGACAGCCGAGGAGATATAAACATTATGAGAATGAGCCACAGTGTTGCGTTATATGTGCACAACCTATCTATCTTGTTGTTTAGAAAGATCGTTGAACTGTACGCAGAGCAGTCAATCCTCTGCACTCTAACTACCAGATGACACTGAAATTTCCTCCCACGCCTAGCCAATACTAATCTAATTTGAAATGAGTAGCATATGTACATAATTAATGGTATGCTTTATAATAATTATACGAATTAAGTTCCAAGTGCATACTTCAGGGGATCCTACGACTGGCGTGTGAATGAAGATAGAAATCGCTGTATGCCGAACGGTGAACACTAAAGCATCAAAGGGCGGATTTGTGTAAATAATTATATCTCTGTTCTAGGACACGTTTATTTTCAAAGAACACCTAGCACCAACCAATACACCCTTCTCTATTTCATCGCATGCCCTTTATTCTAAAAACATGCTTTCTGGACAATCAGAAGTTAAATTGCTCACCTACTCTACGCGCGTGGAATTGTATGAAGTGTGAAGTCCGGTGACAAAGGTGGCCTTTGAAAGAAACTCGTATTCTAATTGTAGTACAAATAAGAATATGGCACGAGCTCCGTTTCTTTACGATTCGATATCTAAGATCTCTTGTCAATGCATGCTTGTTGAGGCAATCATATTACTTTCTTTGCGTTGCCAGTTAGTGGTGTGACTACGCTACTGCACCTCGTTGTGTCGCTAGTGGGAGCTACATACAAGCACAGGCACTCTCTTCATGTAGCTAACATTCCACCTGTATCACGTGCTCGGTACTAAAGTAAGCTTCCTCCCGTCCGTTTAAAAATAATTTTTAATATCCACTCGCCTGGAAATAAAGAAACCGTAATAAGCAAGGAGCAAACATTTTAAGTCACGTACGAGTACGTAAGCCGGATACATGCTTATGAATGTTCATCCTTACTGTGGTAGAGTAGGCATGCCTTATATGCCTGGCCAACTTCTGCATATAACATTTCCACATCAGCAGTCCCAACCAAACTGATTTCAAACCTCCAACACAATACGTATGTACAGTCTCTAATCCATAAGGTCTTGGATGTAGAATCAAATAAAACCAACAGAATTGTAGTCTCTAGGCAGGGGATTGAACAGGGAACCTCAAACAGGAATGTTGTGACATTAAATGTAGAAATCAGCATAAGAGTATCGGAGGCTCGAGTGAGCGAGCGAGTGGGTGAGATTTGCAGAGACAGATGTTGCACATCTGTTAAATCGTGTGAGACTGTGATTCCCACAGCTTCCAGCACAGCACCACCACGATCTGATGAAAACTGGGTCATCGCAACTGCACTTCATCAAAATGCATGCAGCACACTAAAGCAGTACTCAACTTCCTTCGAAGTCGGGAAATTATTCCTACGTCGGGGCCCGACTGTTCTCCAAATAATTTACATGCTTCCTTGCTTGTATATTTCTGGGGGTGGAACAAATTTTTCTTCGCAATTCCCAAGACTTCTCAGGCACAAAGGAACAAAGTATATGTAGTCGTTTATGGCGATAAAACAGATGGAACACGCGTTGTGGTATGACAAATGACTTTGAAGATACCACATGGGAGACCTAGGGGTAAGCCTAATGCGAGGAGACTGAAGAGTGTGGTGATGAAACTGGCGTAAGGAAAGGTCTCTTGTTCGGACGTTGGGCCCTGAGTCACCAAGGCTTACTGCCGTTTCCATATGTAACGGACACGGCAGTAAACCTTAGGGCAGTATAAAATCGGGGAATTTCTTGACCACCCGAGATTTTATCGACTTTTCAAAGTAATCTCTACTCCATGCAGCTCCTTTTAGTAATTACCCGGTAAGTGGCCACTTAACTGCTAAAGTGGCTACTACTACCAATGCATGCTTCCATAGGTTGTATGTACATCAACTAGCCACATTAATGGTCAACTTTTGGCTTGCTACGTACTCTAATGTGGCGTAATAGAGTACATCGTACACAGAAGTTAACTTCACTTTCCACACTCTGAAGGCGTTTCGGTTCATTCCCGCAGTAAATTCTTAACGTAATGCCAAGAATTATTATGAAAAGGAAATACAACTTTTCTACATCGTCGTTCTTGTAGCGTGCTGAATAATGCAACTCATTCGTTGCGTTCACGCACGATATTCACGTCACTGAATTCTGTTCCATTACCGAACATATCTGCACTCACAATAACAGTTTCTCACCCTATATATGCAGGTCTTTCGCCGGTTATGTTTACCGTTTGAACGTAAAGCAATAATGTACGTGAGATTTCACATTTTAAGAAGTGATTTTAAAATTCGGTCAACCAAAATGAACTCCCACTGATTACAGGCCTACGAATCATTTGTGCTGTGACAGATGTTTGGCGGGGTGCAATAAACAAAGTCAGTCTTATAAGTACGTATTTTAAAGAAAGTAACAGTGAAAGGAGAGAGGACATCTAAGTAAGTAAATAAATAAATAAATAAATAAATACGGACAAGAAAAGAAACACACACACATCCCGTGTTTCTGGGTGCCTCACTTTCATTGTCTGGACTTGCAACTCTGCTGCATGAACTACGGAGAAGGAAACAGAGGCAGATCAGCCTTCATGAATACAAATTCTGTGTATTATGGGTATTTCGAGAAGTTGCTCAGATTTGAAACTGAACTCGGCATAATCATACTGACTGAAGAAAGGGAGTGGCTGAGATAATCAAGACTATTGCTGGTGCCGAGATTTTGTTCGCAGCAGCGCAGCGTGAGCTCCATTTCAGTTCGCAAATCATGTCTAAGTTTCCACAATACTCATGTTTCGCAAGTCCTCCTACGGAAATACCAGCAACTGGATCGTATGTCGTGAAGATGAGAATGGTGTTTAACTCAGGATACAGTCTAGTGTAAGATACTGAAGAAGATACTGAAGCATCAGGTTTTATGACTGCGAAATCTTCCGTGATTATATGAACTACGAGCTGATCAAAGAAGATGGTTATGGGACCCCGGTAAGCGAGTTCTATGGTGCTTGACTGTAGAAGGCACTCTATGAATGGGATTATCACAGGCTTCGACATGTCCAAAGTCCCTATCATATCAGTGAGTCGACTTGTAGAAGCCTGGAAGGTATTCGAAATGCACTTAAGGTGGTCTAACACTTGTCTCAAGAAGAAGCAGAGGCACATCACTCACAGCAGTGCCTGACACGTGCACAACACGTGGGAGTGATTGCAAGTAACTGATATTTCGGGGTGGGTGGTTCAAACGTACATTTTTTTACACTTTTTTAATGTTTGTTGACCGTGCATCGTGATATATCCGTACAACAAGAACCAATAGGATGTACTATTTACTTTCAATTTATTTCAATAATTAACCTCTACATGTTTCGAGCAGACTTACTGCTCATCATCAGGAGGTACAAAATACAGCAAAACTGTGAGTCGGAAAGGGGTTACTTCATACAGAACACTGCTTCATTGAAGCATAAACCTCCTACAATCAGCATCTCTGAAATGAAAGTATATCCACCGGAGGCAGTAATTTAAGTCAAGACGTAGAGATTGTCAATCTGCAAGGTGGTTCGAGGAACTTTGTCTATACATCTACAATACAACGCGCGAAGTCTACGTAAACACTCGGAATGCTTGGAGTAAACATTCGACTCCTAAGAATTAAGATCCATATATCAAGATAAAGTTTCGTTTCGGATTGCAGACTTCTTTGTCGAGAATATATTACTGCAAACATTTCAACAGAAAAAGCACGCCTGGTCGGCACAACAACGCTCAATATCTGTAAGTCGTGTCCATATTTCATGCCGGCAGTCGCGAAATTGTGTCTTTCTGTTGTAACAGAGCAATGTTACATTGGTGGGCAGTTTCATAATGTTTCGATATTACCCTTGAAACAAAACATGTAATGTGAAGATACAATTCTGTGTTCAGAACAACCTGTAAGTGGTCAGCTGTTGGTTTAATGCGGTTGCTCGATACAGCAGCTGATGTAGAGATAAAGGTAAAGTTTAACCTAGAATATGCCATGAAGGCCCAAAGGTGGAGTACAGGTGTAGACCTACTCTTTCTTTAACTTTGGCGATAGATGGGAGTGGGTGGTCAACGTCACGCCCCGTCCGCTTTACCCCCCTGGAAAGAGATCCGGTACTCACTGTTCAGGAGGCTTGGTGGGCCCCAGGGCTGGTCTGGACGGTTGCAGAAAATCTCACCCCCCACTCGGATTCGATCCTCGGACCGTCCAGCCCGTAACTAGTTCTCCCACAAATTGCCGGAAACCTGTAACTAACAGGTCGCCTAGTTCATGCAACAATGAAAACCCTTCGAAACCAATTTCTCCTCGAAAGTTGTTGCTGTATTGTTAGCAGCACGGCTCAACAACACAAATCTTTGTAGGCTGATTCCAACTACAGAAAATGACGTCACCATACATCCGAAAGTATCATGACCGCCATTAATCTAGTAGCAGCGACTCAGTGTTAACTCGGTCTCGCAGATGTGACTTCAAAGAAACTGGCCATATCGTTAAAAAAAAAAAAGTGCAGTCCTAGGACATATTAAAATTAATACTAAGTGGCAATCACAACAAGAAAAGGAAAACAAACAGTGAAGTCAGTAGCAGCAACAAACACGAGAATGGGACATGGCGAAACTCTTGCTCCTATGCGTCATGACGTCAACATGGTTATCAAAACGACTTTTTGCTCCAAGCCCTGGGCGCCTCAATTCGCTGGGCGAGACCTATGCCCGTTCTGAACGTGGTACTGTACGTACCTGAACTTAGAAAAGGTCTTCTTGGGACACAAACAGCCGTTCAGCAGCCCAAAACTTTCCCACCTTTTAAGGTATCAGCAGACTCGTTACTGTGACTTTAAGAGTCCATAAATCGCCCTTATTTTGATCAAATTAAGCCAGTACACCTCTTCACAACCTTCGTCTTTAATATCAGTTCCTTCACATCTACAGTTACTTCTCCAAAGTTGTCTGTCTCTCCCGTCACCTTCACCTACAGATCTGTTTGCTCTCCTCATCTCTCCCATTCGCCACGAAGGCAACAAAAATCACAATTCTTCACGCCAAGGACGTTTCAGCCCATCGTCCAACCTCCAAGCGGAAGACAATCCCTTATCTGTTGTCTGCTTTTGCTTATTTAGTACATACATAGCTACCCTGCGCATGTAGATGCCGCCTCCTCCATGGGAAAACCATGCCATGGGGCATGGTGGGGGGGGGGGAGACCTGTTATAAGAGAACACATTGCGACTATTACGTTACCTCTGTTCGGTGTAATATAAAACATTCTTACAAGATATCGAAAAATCGATCAACTGGTTCCGAAGTGCACGCGCGGATTCACATACGGGGACAACAAAGTGATCCCAATCTTCTTCTTCCTATGGCTCTGCACCTCCACCTTGCCATCCAATCATCGGCTTTTCAGGAGGCTTCCTTCTTTAGAGACTCGTTCCAGAATTAATTTTGTGTTTCGGTTATCGAGCGTCCTTACTACACGGCCAACCCACTCTGTCATCCTTTAACATGCAAGCACGTTACCAAGTCAATATGGTGATCCCCTCATACGCCAACGCATGTTTTCCATAAATAAAGACATCATACTGAAATAGGTCTTTAAGTACACAGTATATGAGGATACAGACTGAATTCAACTGACTTCATTTACGAACCAGCGGTCGCAATTCCATCCACTTCAATCCACTACAGGGATGGAAAACCTACGTATTTGAAGCGGATGAATGAATCGAATCTGCGATCCCATTGTGCAGGAGTTTCATTATACATGTGTCTCTGCAACAGCTGTAACAGCACATTCCCTGCCATTGATGTGCATCCGCTGGCTAGCACAAAATAATCTTCGTACACACACACACACACACACACACATACACACACGGTTTAACGGGCTGATATGATCATCCGGTAAAAATGTCTAATGTAAGGACCTTAAAGAAAGCATTTCTGGGGAAGCCAGGTGTAAGAAGAAAAGCAGGAAGACCAAAATTAAGGTGGTAAGACTGTGCAGAGGAAGATTTGAAATCGATGGGTGTCAAGAGGTGGAGAAAGAAGCACAAGACCAGATCTGTATGGGCTATCATGCTGACGGAAGCACTCTTTAAACTATAACGACCGTATGCCAATGAAGAAGAAGAAGAAGAAGAAGAAGAAGAAGAAGAAGAAGAAGAAGAGAAGAAGAAGAGAAGAAGAAGAAGAGAAGAAGAAGAAACACATGGTTTATATTGCACCCACACATA
>Ga0136643_10001786_pt1 | contig 26920 bp, 10 predicted proteins | sample TergutLab28metaG_FD_96883 | JGI IMG/M metagenome (GOLD analysis project Ga0136643, IMG submission 96883) | Labiotermes labralis P1 segment gut microbial communities from Petit-Saut dam, French Guiana - Lab288 P1 (version 3) (version 3) | ecosystem: Host-associated > Arthropoda: Insects >... | reverse complement strand
GGAAACCAAGAAAGAAAACCTGTGTCGAGGTGGCCGGTCGCAGGACCTTCCGAACACTGACATCTAGCCAGCAGTCCGGCATCAAAAGTAGACACATCAATACACATATTACAACAATACCCATCACACAGTACACAAGTAACCAGTACACAAACCATTACTCAGTACATCAAAACCTATCACGGTGGAAAAAATTGTGTGCTCCATCTTTTATTGATGGAATATATAATCTATATGCAGCTAATGAATTGAGGGAACAATGCGTAAGAAGTCTAAATTCATACAAAATTTAATATATATCTTTCTGGGACACTTAGTATTCGATGACAAATTATAAACGTATAAGGCAGCCGAAAGACAATTAAAAACAGCAGTCCCGTTACAGGCCTGGACAGGCCCAGAGGGTTCCAGGAAGTTAAGGTTCCCAGATTTCGTGATAACAGCACAGGATGGTGGTAGGTTGTCAGCCTTACGTACCGGCCGCCTTTACCCCCAGGAAATGGTCCTGGTACTCATTTATGTTAGAGGCTGAGTCGACCCCAGGGCCATAGTGCGATCGGAAGTATTTTATGTCAATAAAAAATCCACTGACACCAGCTGGAATCGAACCAGCGACTTTCCGATTTGTAACACAGCACCTTAACCATTGTGCTACCGCGGTCCCCGAAAGACGATTAGGTTAACAATATAAATCTCATAGGCAAAATTACTGCGTAAGACCAGTAGCACAATTTACATAAGGAGGACAAACATACAGGGCATATCCAGAGATCGCAGAAGCCTACAGAATGGTAGGTTTTTTATTTTGTACGAGAAAATATATAGTCAATTTCAGAGATATTTGCGGCAACCACATTAGGTTACATACTGTTGCAAAATGAAGATGTGTTGTAGGCCCATACATTCAGCATGCCTTCGACAATTTTATCACACAAACATCGTTAAAAGTTCACATTCTGAAACCCCACTTTTTATTTGATGTTTAATGGACCTTGCATCATTTTTATAGCTGATGAATAAAAAAAACCAACTAGATGTCACTTTTTAAATTTACTTTTATTTAACTTCTTAGATCCCCAACATGTTTCGGACATTAATATGCCCATCTGCAGGAGTTTGCGACTATGTTGTTGAACTACCACATTAGCCGTTTCGTTCTGCAAAGATGAAGGATTTAGGGTTAGCGTAAATTTATGGTGCTTAGTTGTGTGTAATTGGTGTGATGTCTTTTGTTGCTTTGTTGTGGCTAGTAACGTGTTTCTCTTGATGTTAACAATTGTGACCTTTTATGTGTGTTGCTCGTAATGTTTTCTTGTGTGTAGTGTGTTACCTTATTGGATTTGTCATTTGATGAGCTGCTAGTGTTCATTGGTGTTGTGTATTTAAGATTGTACATACCTTGATTTGATGTGTGTTGGGGTTAGGGTGCGATTCGTCTAGGATGGTGTCCGGGCTGCCGGCTGAAGCACAACTGGTCTATTCAAGTGGTATGTAGGGGCTGGGGGTTAATGACAGTCTGAAATGACAGGTTTGTTTCTCTTGGGTATTGCTCGGGGATGAGTTTGACTTCTCGATAGAGGGCTTGGATATAGTACTGTTCTTATGGAATGAGCAGGTTTTAGCGGATTTAGCAAAGTCATTATATTGTTCATTTGGCCGTATTCGTGCTGGTTTTGTAGAATGTGTATGGCAAACGCCGATTGGGGTGACATGTAGTTGTTATTTTATTCGTCAGCCACTTTTTGTTTTTTAAGTCCGAAATGTAAATTACTGCAAAGTAGCCATTGAAGACTGAGTTAACAAAAGACTAATCAGGCCGTTACTCCCGTACAGGAGTACAATAAGCCTGAATTTACTTTATATAAACACGCACAAACCTACATAAGTTTAGCTTCAAAAAGTTCGCAGAATTCCCTCGTATAATTTACAGGAATTGCTTCATGAGCGGAAGTAATGCCAAATTGTGAATGAAGAAATTTCCTTTACAATCCGTCGTCGCTATAAGGATGCGGTCCGGAGGAAACGCCCCGAAAAAAGGAACACCAGCTGATGGTTGCTTGTTCATGACAATGCTTCAACACCGTGGTGGTTTTTGGACAAGGAATTCTTAGCGAAGAGTAATATGACAACAATGCAATATCTCCCATATATTGCTAACCTGGTTCCAGCTGATTGTAACCTGTTACCTCGACAGACAGCAGCACACATGGGACGGTGTTTTGTGATGCTAATGTCATCATTAAAAATCCAAAGGAAGATCTGAAAAGGCTTTCACAAAATACTTCCAGGAATCTTTCCAACACCAATAGAGTCGCTTTTAGCGTATAGTTTTACAAGCGGATTATTTTGAGGAGAAGTAACATAAATGATTGTACTGTTTTCGTATTTCTCAGAAATAAAGTGGTTATGTGACAATTTTTAAGCTACTACATATGTATGTATGTATGTATGTATGTATACGTGGTAGCTTCAATATACAATTATATATATATAATTGCTACTTTCATATCTGTGTTAATGATACGCTAATTTCGAAACAAGTGACAGCACTGTTTAAGTATTGCTGCTAAATTAAAGGTAAGAGAGGAAAGTTTTAAACTGTGTATGGGTTGCTTAACTATTCTGGTGATATCGATTAAAACTGAAAAAAAACATGGTAGGCGAATTCTTGTGGAATTACAGTAAATGCTTGGGGAGATTTTATTCTTTCCAAAGGCCGAAGAGTGAGAGTAGCTAGCGATAGTTAGGATCAGCACGGTTATTCTTTAATATAGCTATCACTGTACGTCACTAAAAATATCCTACCGTTGTCAAAAAATATCATGAATCTTCCCCCTGTACTGTGACTATTCTTTTAGCCTACAGTAACAAATGTGTTCACACCCCTCACAGACAAAATATCATGAAAACCGCCTTTATTTTCATCTTCATCATCTCTGACTTCTTACGTTCTTCTGGATATTAATTTATATGATCATCTTCAAGAGAACTCCTATCGTCAGACTAATCTTTGCCAGTACCACTATCTTCTAAACGTCCATTTAGAACCTCATTTTTTTCGAAATACGTTTGCCCACTTCTCGGCAATTTCTCCGCTTCCCCAACCAATTGTGAGGTAACGTCATTCATTATTTAGTTATTTTTTGTTCCTCTTTAATTCCAGGGCCGTATGAATCGCAGTTATCTATCGTTTTACAGGAAGTCTCATCTTCCTACAGCAGATTAGGTGTAACTGTCTGTGTACACATTTCTTCACTTCACAGCAGCAGATAGCCAAAATGCAGCTTTCTGCTGCTGCTGCTCTTGCTGCTGAACGTACTGTGTACGTCACATTAGTTGTAGAGAATTTAATGTCCGATATGTCACGCATGTGAAACCCCATTGAAAGTTAATTACGATGGTAATGTTCCATTATTACGCAAGACTTCGAATTCTGGTTCAAAAACTGGCCCTTATTAAAGAACAACAAATATACCAAAACGCTCTATTATCACTTTTGTCTACAAGTAAGATTCTTCTTCAATTACAGCTAACCGTCGAATATTGAAGTCACTCTCGTTGCCACATCTAGAGTAATAGAACTTAATAAATAATGTACTGAATATCAGTCTTGTTATTAATAATATTTTATTTAACAAATATTCTTACGCCAAACACCATTTTTATCTACACGTGCAGTGCATAAAGGGATGTCCACACTGAAAGTTTACGTACAAAATTAGAACTTATATAACGTTCATAAATATTTTAATACCTTGGACGAGTTCATACATATTACGTTTTGCGAGTTACAATGAACTATGCATTAGAAATTAGCAGTCTCATTATGGGGTGTCTTAAAATCTGCTGCGCCGATTTGGTGTATTGTAGCCCCCGGATCCTGAAAAAACTTATAATTACAAAAATGTCCGAAAACAATGCATGATCTACCATTTATAACACCTGCAAAAAAAAATTGCAGATGAATTTCAAAGTAAATAACATTTATGTAATTGGTTAGATTCTGACCATAAGAATGTAAGCCAACTGGCTGGAATATCCGAAAGAGACACTACGTCAATTACAGAAACGTGATCAAAGGTGGGTAAAGTAAGAAAAATGTTGTCTTTGCGCACTTTTTGAAGACATACGTGGGAGTAAAAAAGCTCCTAACATTGTTAACTCGAGCACTAGGTAGACGTAAGCTTCACGAAACGGAATAGACCATAATGAAGGGATGAGAACGCAAGAGAACACAATGTCTAAGTCGGAAGGATGAACGTCGAGTCTTAAGAGGATTTTTTTATGAGATTCCGCTTATTATATCCATAAACTAAAAAGAGTTTTTGTTTTGTTAAGCCTAGGGCGGATGCCCTTTCTCGTCACGATAAGAACTAATATACAGGGTGAGCGTAAAGTCTTTCCCTGAATACAAATATTTATTACAAGAAAACTAAGTGGAATACAAACATATTTTTTTACCATTACTTAAGTTAGTTTCTAAAATTTTACGTCATGTGTTTATTGTAACATTTGTAACATTTGATTTTTGGATGCAACATTTCCAAACAGGTGGATTGGGAGAGATGCTCCAACACCCTGACCACCACGATCGCCGGATATCACCCCCCTTGTCTTCTTTCTATGGGGATATGTTAAGGACAAAGTGTTTTCGACACCAGTTCCAGATATTACAAATTTGAAAGACAAGAATAACGGACGCTTTTGCTAAAATAACTGAAGACATGTTGGAGGACACGTGCAGTGTAATCGATTATCGATTAGACCTTCTCCGTGCAACAAAAGGAGCACGTGTTGAAGTGTACTAATGTGTTGTTAAAAAAACTTATTGAGTTACATTAAAAAAAATATGTTTATATTCCACGTACAGTAGTTTTCTTGTAATAAATGTTTGTAATCAGGGAAGACTTTATGCTCACCCTGTATTTCCTTGGTGAAAGCGTTAATTATTGTTAAATAATAGGCCTACCTTTTAGGTTCATGATCAACCAAGCAATAATACGCAAGTTATTTAAAACTGAACAGATATCCACTTTGTTTTGCTGTCTGTTCTACAGGCTAGAAATTAATATAAACTGCCACCAGGAAACGAGATTCATTAACTGCCTTCTTTCTGCAAGAAAATACTTAGAATGTACCAAATTTCAAATTCCACTACACGATCCTCATGCAATCCTCGAGATTCAAATGTATCAAAATAAAACCCCCCGCTATGATGGTTGCCTTATTATTACGGTATCCATGATATCAAATTTCCCATGCCTTCTATCGGAAGTTACTTCTTCTAACGGAGGTACTTACCCCTAAAATATTAAAAAAAATTATTACAAAATGAATTAATAAATACAGTATTTTGCACAATAACAGTACCAAAAAAAATTGCTGAAAGTAGATACACAACAAACTCCTAAATATTTCGACCAAAATATGTTCATTTTTAAGGGGGTAAATTATAAAGGATAAATACTTTAATTAATAACCAACAAATGCACATATAAAAAATGTCACATTAAAAGACTTAAATTCGCTCCGACATGTTTCGATCATCCTCAGGGAGCTACGTTGTTCCTTGCTAAAATCATTTTAAAAACATTCACAAAATAATTCCAATATATTAACAAGGTGATGTGGCAGCATATCGTGTTGTGTAAGAGTACGTTGTTAGGAATGCGTCCGGCTATGGTGTGCGCCGTGTGTTACGTAGTGAAAGACAAATACGTAATTTATTGCATTTGTTGGTTAATAATTAAAGTGATTCTACGAAATGCACGGTGCAACAATGAGGATAAAGTGTAAATACATTGGATTTTAAACTACTGAATTATCATAACCATTTGAAATATATAAAATTTTAATCATAAAGACATTGTTTAAAAGACATGAACGTACGTTGTTGTTAAGAAGAAATGGTGTAATTTCTGAATGGCTGGCATACATGAAAATTTCGCGCAGTAAATCACAGTCCCGTAATGATAGCAACACGTGCAGCACATTGGTCTTATAAAGAGAAAATTCGTAATAATCCAAGTTGATGAACAATTCTCATACCCTGAATAATTTCGATTACTAGGATATTTTATAATTTTTGGTGCGTTCCCCAATAAATTCTTCTCTTGGGGCTTCAAATGGTTAAACTATGGAGGGAAGATATAACACACGTAATGTTAACACGGCGACACGGTTAAATTAAGGTTATCTTCAGACGTATTGCTCATTGCTGTACCGAGAAGTCAGTAAATTTTTATGAGAACTGAAACCGACACATGCGAAGTTCAAGAAGTCACGTAACCCTAAATTATTTATTTCTTTCTTCCATTATATTTGCATTTGTTTTGTCTGATATGACATTGTGTTTAGCAACATTTCGAGGAAGCAGTTAGTCATTACACCAGCACTGTCATACACCCAAGGTTAGGCCTTGCACTATCGTTCCGTGTTGTACAACATAAGCAGTAAGCCATTGTTCAATGCCAGTGGTGTTGCTAGGCTGTTTGGCACCCAAGTGAAGTAATCACAAAAGTGAACTTGAGATAGATACAATTATGTAATGAATTTCCCTTTATTTGTATAAATAATTTAAAATTTTTTGACCGCTGATAATAATGTTTCTCATTTAAAATATTCATTTTTTTGCCCCGTGGACTCTGCCACTAGGGACGGACGCACCAATCGCTCCCCACTACCTAGGCCCTTTTTCTGTTAAGAAATCATTTTAGCCAGTATTTGTGTGTATGAAAAACAGCACACATTTCATACGACATCACCAGGGAATACATCGTTTCAGCAGCATTTGGGAAGTCATTTTCGAGCAAAAAGAATCTGTTATCTCGAGAGAAAACAGCCGCATGCCTTCTAGGCAATTTAATCTTACTAGAAAATGGTTTACAATTCTGTGTTCATAGTTTCCAAACTACAGGATGTTTAAAAAAGATAGAATCAAAGAGCCTGTACCAGCTGTAGGCGGTATGGCTTGAACAGTAAACGGCTACTCAACACACGCCAGACACTTTGTTGCGGTATTCCAAGTTCTTTGATAGTTCTATGGGTTGACTTGCATTGGCTACGCTCAGAACTCTCTTGAATTCGTCTCACGTTCTTCTCTGATACACGTGGTCGGCCGGAGATTTTGCCTTTACACAGACAGTCTATTTGCTGAAATTGGTGATTCCAACGACAAATGCTTTTCCTCGTTGGAGTTTGAATGTTGAAACGAAGACGAAACGCACGCTGCACAACAGTCGCGACTCAGTTTTACTGAACTCACGAACGCAAAAAATCTTGTGCCGCATAGTAACCATTTTGCTCTCAAATGACGCTGCTGCACGGCTGTGCGCTAGGTGAGGCCTCTAGTGATGATATATGAAAACTTAGGACCTCCTCTTTCAAATGTTATGTAGTTCATTCACATAACATGTACAGTTAAGGAAATATAGACATACGAAATTGAATCCATCTTTATGAATCCTGCTGTACTGTTAGTGGACCTCGAATTTCCTTTACGTATTCCACTACATTTCGTTGCTTATAATTGCAAGAGAAAGTTATTGAGCTCCGTAATGCCCCAATGAAATACACCTTACTTCAAAAACTAAAACTTTTTTCATACTAGAACTTAAAGGCTGTTAATTTTGAAAGTATTATGACAGGAAAATATATCTGAGGATGAGTTACAAAGGTAATTTTGGTCATTATGTATAAATCTCTTTAAAGTAAATGAAGAGTAAGAAGAGTTTCCCCAGTTTTCTATTAACTCACAAATACGAGCCTAAGCATTTGAAAGCTACGTGTTCATGGGCATGTACTGTCTTACGTACTGAAATACTATCATGATGTTCCACTTTATTTCTCATTTTCATGACAAATCACAATACTTAGAAAAGTAACTAAAAAATATCTGTGCCTTATATCGGGTGGCCAACACCGTTGACGTCAGATTGGAAGTTGAACGTGAAATAATATTTGCTTGAAAGTCAGCAGCTTAATGAAGAAACACGAGGAGAGGGAAAAGTAATTCCCCTTTATAAACAGTAATTGATCATCGAGGCTTGTGAGCAATTTCGCCTTTAGGAGCTCTCATTCGGTCACATGGTCGAAAATTTACCGGGTTTTCAGAAAATCGTAAAGTGTATTTCTACATTAACAAAAGCCTGATAATGTTGCCTATTCAGACGCACATGATTCCAGTTCAGAACCGTAAAAACCCATGATACATATATGTTAACGTCTCCGAAGTAGTGTCCTCTCAAATTTTCCGACTAAAATTGAGAATCCAATTATCATATCTCCAACGTACGCCCTAAGTCCCTCCAGTTGCATTTTCTTCCTTTGTTTACTCTAATGTTTTAACATTTGGTACAGACTATAAATTAAGAAATTCATTAAGAAAACACAGTATTAATCTTAGCAACTGGCCAACTTAATGCACAAATTCTTCTTTTATAATAAATGTATTATATTCCTCTACATGTTTCGAGCACTGTTGTGTTCATTATCAAGAGGTCAAACTGTATTATACAGCATCTGGTATCGTCACACACTGTAGGTGGCCGTCCGGTGAGCACCGGACGGCCACCTACAGAGTGTGACGATACCAGATGCTGTATAATACAGTTTGACCTCTTGATAATGAACACAACAGTGCTCGAAACATGTAGAGGAATATAATAATCTTATTATAAAACAAGAATTTGTGCATTAAATCTTTAAACGCCAAATTAAATCCCATCTGCCCTTTGCTAACATTATTTGGAGATCCCCATATTCTCCACGTTAGCAGGTAAAGGATTAAGTTGGCCAGTTGTCAAGGTTATACTGAGATGCACGGTAAGCAAAACATAAAAAACACAGAATTAGTCACTAACACAAACATGAATAAGTAAACAGTTCAGGAAACACATGTACAATACATATTTCTACAAATAAATTATATATATATATATATATATATATAGCAAATGTTAGGGAGATGTGAATACGGTCGATTGTTGGAAGTTCTATTTGTGGTCTCAAAATTGAAAGAAGTGGAGCTGCACTTTCGTGCTCCTAAGTACGTTTGTCGCATGATAAATTTATCTGATTGCTAGGAGGAGTCACATTTCACTCGAAAATGCCTCAGTGCTATTCTGCACCATATGATTACAAGACTCTCTAGTCAACCGTTTTACAGGATGAATGCCTGTAAAAGTATGTGTGTGTGGGTGTGTGTGCTTGCGTGCGCGCGCTCACAAGCCAGAACGTGATAACACCTGGCTGTGAAAAATAATATTTTCTACGTCTATACCCAGTTCAGACATATTACTTTCCCAATGCTGCGTTTATTCAAAAGAGGCAGTGAGATGGAGTTGCGTTACCGAAGTGTGATCTCAGTGTCAAAAGAACCGGAATACAACATCTGGTTGTAAGAATACTTTATTCCAAGTCCTACAAGACCAGCTATTGATTCTTATGTATTTTTAAGGGATATGCCACCATCCTGGTAGTAACTTGCAGTCCAGAATATTTGGAAGAAGTATGGGCTCAATTCATTTTCCTGAGTTTGCCTTAAGCAACTGAGAACGTTCACGAAAACGTCTTTCAGAATTATATTTTATGGGCCTGAAACTGTTGAAAACAAATCAGAAATGATTCCACTTAAGCCAGCATAGTCGGTTTCAGAAGTACGTTTTTTTAAACATAAGTAAATAAATATTCACCAAGAGACTCCAAATAAAAAAAACGAGTATATAAGCTAAATTTTAATGGCAAATTATATTCAACAATCACAGGCATCGTCACTGGCGGAATAATTATTGGACACGTGCTGGCAAGTAAACAAATTACTTTCTAACGAAAGAAGAGGGGGTGCTGATAAGTCCTTAGCCCGACCTACTTCGCAATGTCGTAGGACGGAATCGATAGTGTCGTTGGAAATAGGGGTCTGTTCATGTGAGGAATTGCAAGTCTTTGCTTCTTACAGAGGTTGAAAGGAAGCATGTCAGGCGACGCGCGCGATTTCAACAACATGGAGCGCGACCTGTCATAGAGATTTTTTTCCTGCGAGGAAAGGCGAGAAGGAAATTCACGCCATTCTGAAACATTAGGGGAAAATGCATCATACGCCACCGTCAAAAACTGGGTAGCCTAGTTTAAACGTGGCGATTTTTCCATCTGTGTTGCGTCTTTTCCTGGACGACCCAAAACAGTGATCACCTCGAGATTATTGATCAAATTCAGGAGCTAATCTTGAAAGACTACCGGATTTCTGCTAAATCAATAGCTGAGCAACCGGGCGTCTCACGTGAGCGGGTTGGGTCCATCATTCATGAAGATTTGTACATGCAGAAGCTCTCCGCCAAGTGGGTCCCGAAACGCCTGAACGCGGATCAAAAAACGCCAACTGTGCCAGTCGTCTGAGCAAAATTTGGAATTTTTTCGGCGCGATCCAAATGATTTCCAGTCGTGATTGGTGACCCTGGACGAAACATGGTTATATTACTATAAACCGGAGACAAAGTTACAATCAATGGAGTGGGGCATAGCGGCTCACCCCGCCCCCAAAATTTCCGAGTGCAAAAATCCACTAGAAAATTCTCGCCTCGATTTTTTTGGATCAAGACGGCATCCCCCTCATTGATTATCTTCCAAAGGACCAAATTATCAACGCGGAGTATTACTCATCTTTGCTGGTGCAACTGAAGGACATTTTGAAGGAAAAACGCCGCGGGAAAATCACCAAGGGGGTCTTGTTCTTGCACGACAATGCACCGGCTCACAGGGCGCTTGCAACCTAGGAGAAACTGGCCTATCTGGGCTTCCAGTTTCTTGATCACCCACCATATTCTCCGGATGTGGCCTCGTCGGTCTACCACCTGTCCACCTGTTCCCTGGACTGAAAAAAAAACATTGAAAGTTCGTCATCTTTGTGTCCGAAGAGGTGGTCATTGCCTCCGCCGAGACCAAGTTGGACAGAAAAATTTCTGATTTTTTTTTTTAGTATCTTGCAAAAGTTAGAATAACGGGCTAAGAAGTGTATTGCGCTTCTTGGGGTGTATGTTGAATAAATCCCGAGATTCGTCGTTGTAGCTTGTTTCCTTCGTGGTCGGGCTAAGGACTTATTACAATCTCCTTCTATCAGTTAAGAAAGTGGAAGAAGGACAAGTAATCACACATAAGTTCTGCGGAGTTTGTTATGCACTGCGACACCTTTCTGCTTTAATTATAAGCCATTTTGAGACACTAAAAGTACTTACGGATAGAGCACTTGTAGCGACATAATATAATTTTAATTTATCCTTAGATCCCAGCCTTAAAAAGTATTCTGCTTGAAAATTAGAAAACTAAGTAATAAGAATAATGTCAAAATTATTATAAATTGGGATATATTCGAAACATGCAATATGTCGTTTAATTAAAAAGGGGATTCTTTATTATTATACAGAAGTCCGAAGGACGAAATTTTATAATTAACCGGAAGTAAAACGTGGCCAAATGAAACATTTTTTCTTTTTTTTACTCACTTTTTGCTAACTTAATTAGTAGACACAGAAGTTGCAATTATTTCTCCTACACAAGAAATAAAATTCATCCTCCTACATTTACGATGGATTAGTTCCGGTTATTTGTTTGCACTTATTTTCTACGGGTATTTCCACAGTGAGTGAAGATAGGATTTAGTCAAAGCGAAGCATGTTGCACATTATGTAAAACATGTGAAAGGTGCAGCTCAAATGACGGTCACCCTCCCTCTTGTTAATTTACCTGTTACAACGCGATGTCACATATGAAGTTCTGGTCTAGATAACAGTCTAGTTAGTAAGCTAACTGCCTACAACAGAACATTTTTTTCAAACTTAGATACTTAAGAAATATTTGGTAAAATAGAAACAATGGAGCAGAATCGTAAAATTCATGATTGTTTTCAAGATATCCTGTAACTGATCCGTCTACTAAGACAGCTTAAACCAATTCACACCATCTTGCCCTAATTTTTAACTTTACGCTCGCATATTCGTTTAGATCTGCCAAGTGGTCACTTGCATTCAGGGTTTTCTACAAACTGCATTTTTTATCTCTCCGGTATGTGATAATTACGCTTCCAAAGTCGCTGAATGGAATATAGATAAGCAGTTGTTTGACCCTATATTTAATTAGTACTTGCACTCTATTCAGACGAATACATAAAATTCAAGCTTATGCGAACTTTCCAAACAGTGTCGTGGGACAGGTCTCTCAAACAAGCGGCCCGAAGGCCCCATGAAATCCCCTCATGTCGCCTTCTGCATACAGATTTCTGGCCCTTTGTCGGAAAAATCAACATTTTCTTGTATGATATTTAAAACAATTTTACCTATTGAAGACGTGTCTGCCCATGACACGTCTTGCGAATTTTGAATGTTGTGTGTCTGTGTATGTGTCTGCAAGGGTGGCTATGTGGGTGGGTGAGTAGGTGTGTGTGCGTGTGTGTAGAGGCCCGTGTGTATGTGTATGTATGTATGTACGAATGCATGTGTATGGAGAAAATATTTTTCTGGGACATCACGACATACACACGCAGTCGGGAAGAAATTTGCCGAAGATTCGTAGGTTTGTACAACCTCCATTTTCACGTTAATCTAGTTAACCTAGCGGTAAATTGGTGTACATTTCTCTCTTTGGTATAATCTGCATAATAATAAGATGTCGTCTTTAGATCGAACCGATGGAAGACGGTTTGATCAAATGCAGACTGACTCTAAAATCATAAGAAAAAATTGAAAGAAAAAATATCTTGTCGGGTTGAAAAAATATATTTCAGAAATATGATGAGGAGAAAACGATTTTTTGTTCGGAAGTGTCAGGGGATAAAATAGGTAATTTAGCAATTTAAGTATACGAATAATTAACACGTAACCATGTCGTAACATCAAACTCGTTTTAAACTCCAACTAGAAACATTTTCACTTACTATCTCTGATTATGGACTCCGTTTACAATCATTCTGTTCATCTACTGTTCTACAAAACAGTCCTTTAGAAATGCCAATAAATCAAAATTGTATTGAATACGAATAAACTTGAGGTTTCTTGAGACACGTCTGTGGAATAAACAATGTTCGCGGCTGTAGTACCAACAGAAGCACGCGTACTCTTTCCCTGATTCTAAAGGATCGATTTTCCAATAATTACTTGCGTACACACTCAAAATTAAATGACTTGCTGTGTGGGAAACTTTTGAAGTCGAATCGACTGAACCCACAACTAGGCTTATGCTGGAAACACAAAATATGGCAATAAACTGTCCGACAGTCAGGGATTTCTGACTTCTGAAGAGGTGTGATCTGTTTGTTTATTTGCATTTGCGGGATCTGTGGCGAACTAGAGCGTATCCACTTTCCAAAATTTTTCCTTCTTTAGGAAACTGTCCTTTGGGCTGACATCTTCCACCTACAAAGTGTTTACACTTGAACTTTAAGTGGAACGTCGGGAAGTCAAGTCACTTTCAGCACAGTCAGTTCTGTATGTGGCTAAAATTGAGTCAAGTGGACTAGGCATACCTACACGTTCGTAATTGCTGAAAAACAGGCGTTGATAGGTAGTTTTATCGTAGAAACATTTTATATGGCATAACACTATAAATTATAACCCTGCACGAATGGTGATAAAAACCCTTAAGAAAACAAGAATAAAACTCTACAATACACTGGCCCTTCCAGTCTTGTTATATGGCAGCGAAACTTGAACTGTTAAAGCAAGTGACGCCAGAAGAATAACAGCAGCAGAGATGAAATACGTGAGAAGAGAAGCAGGATAAACTTGGAGAGATTACGAAACAAATGCACAATTTGCGAAGTATTTAAAAATAACGCCAATTTTGGACAAATTACTGGATTACAAGAGAAGCTGGATAAAACATATACATAGAATGCCTCGAAATAGATTACACAGTGCAATGAAATACTACTCCCCCATCTGGCAGAAGGAATCATGGTAAACTTTTAGGAGACTTCTGGATACGTGAGATCGGAACGGGTCAACAAGTGGCCCAACTCCATGAAAGATATGATGATGATGATGATGATGATGACGACGAACGGTGATTTTACAGTTTACTTCATCTACAAGCAATTACCTTGTTTCCAGGGTTGATGGAAAATCATAGGGGCCAAAATTAAGGACCGATTTTGCGAACGTTGTGGCCAAGTGACTGATAAGAAAAGACACTGTTTTATCAACAAGAAATATAAACTATCATCAACAGTACCAAAAATATCTTTATTTTGGCGGAGAATGTGTCACAGAGTAGCGAGCTAACAGGTAGTTATATCTGAACAGATCTTATGGTAGTTAAAAGCAAATAATACAAAATGTGTACACTGTAAACGATCATATGGCTTACATTCATATATAGGATTTGTACATAAGTATTAAATAGGCATGTAAAGCATTCTTATTTATATAGAAATTTTAATCTCTGCAGTTGAAGTAAACATCATACCGCCTCTTTATCAAAGCTTGCAGTGGTTGGCTTTAGAGTAATTATATTTAGTAACACAGTACAAGCACGTAAATACAACTAAGAAAGCGTATTATACGCACAAGAATTTAGTTGAAACATGTTTTGGGCAGGCGAAGGCCATCGTCGGGCAATACAGTGTGATAACAACGATATGAATAAAGTTAAGATACAATTCTTATTTTCGTCCGTTGGTTTTTCAAATGCAGACACCACCCAAGAAAAAATTGGTGTGGACCCAAAATTCGACCTATATATCTTGTCGTGAATTGGGCTCCAAACGTGCAGTATAGAGGGTATACTGTGATATGGTACGACTTGTGTACTCATATATATATATAAAACAGAAAATAACATTTCTAGTACATCGCGATTTATACAACATGAATCTAATTTATACTTCACAAACCTGCATGACATTTCTCTGTAAGATTTACTGTCATTTTCTGCGTGATTCGTTGACATTGGACTTAATCTTGGATTATTTATTGACGCCGTACCGATTTGCATCGAACACACTTATACTACATACTTCCGAGTAAGCAGGACGTTCGGACACAGCCTGCGGCTTATGTTGACTATGACCACAACTTTCTGTTTGCTAATGGATTGAGGAATGTCATAAGGTTCCAAAAGGGAAATCCAAGATAGGATTTGGAGAAGTTATGTGATCAAAGACAGAAGAAAAACTCGACAATCGAAAGTGTAAGTAGAAATGTGGAATTGTAGTGGAACAATATCTATAAACCTGTATTTGATACTGCGAGTGATTTGGTTCAGAAAGTCAATAGGAAAACAAAAACGCCGTGGATTATATAGGAAACGTTGAGTAAAAGGCAAGAACGAAGGAAGTGGAATAATTTCAACAACGAATCATAAGAGAAGAACTGCAGAAGACTAAGAAAGGGATTAAAAAATCCATATACAAGGCTAAGAAGAAATATCTTGAAAGCATATATGCAGAAATCATGGATTTTCAAAGAACAGAAAATCGTGATATAACGCACACGAAAGAAAAAAATCAATTGAAAAGAAAATGGTGGGAATCAAACCACTGGCATATAAGACTCTCGAAGGTACATAATAGTTACTTAGAGACAAGTAATAAAAAATTGGGAGAATTATATTACAGAGCTTCACGATCGTCCTGATCGACCAGAAAACCTGTAAGTCGAATCGACGCAGACGAGAAAGGCCCTTGTGTTTTGTAAGTTGAAGTGGAAAAAGCTACAGAAGATGATGTACCTGGACTTGTACTCAAATTGTGGACGGAAGATGGTCTCAAAAACTACTTACACAGCTGATCAGCAACATACAAGAAATTGGCAATGGTCCAAGGATTACACTGAATTTAAGACTATTGCCCTAAAGAAGAAGCCAAAAACTACAAAATGCGATGACAATAGCACAATCAGCATCGTCGCGCATAGAGCCAAGATTAGAATAATTATTCGAGGGAAAATCGAGGATGTGTTGGATTTAGAATAGGAAAAGGAAGGAGAGATACAATTAGGATGCTGAGAATAATATCAGAACGGATTTTAATTATAGACAGGTATTGCATGTGTGATTCAGAGACTGCTATAAACACTTGGCCGTGTAAACTGGGCCAAATTAATGCAGATCCTAACGGGAATTGGTATCGGCTGGAGCGAAAGGAAATTTATCAGCAAACTTCACTTAGATCAGAGTGTTAAATTAAACTGTAACAGGGGGAGTTAGACAAGGATGCTGTTTGTCATGGATACTATTTAACTTATACAGCGATTACCTTGCCAAGGAAACTCTTGAAGCCTTAGAAGATTTCAAAATAGAAGGCCAAGTAATTACCAGTGTGAAATATGCAGATGATCTTGTACTACTGGCCTAGGAAGTACTGTGCTGCAGGGCATGATTGGCGGACTGAACGAAATTGCAAGATGCTGTGGAATGGGAATGAAACGGAAAAAATCTTATTACTATGAGAGTCTCAACGCAGTAATTTCCAATGTAGATTATGATAAAACGAAAACAAGTGGAGAATGAAGAATATTTCAACTGTTTCTATGGAATGATAAGGAATGATGAAAGATGTACACACGAAATTAAATCCAGGACTTCCATGACAAAAGCAGCAATCAAAAAGAAGCAGACTCCTTTCTACTAGCAAGTTGGACTTAAATTTAAGGACGAAAGCAGTAAATTGCTCCATTTGGAGCGTAGCTTATATGGTACTGAAAATTGGTCGCTTCGAAACAAAGAATAGAAATACCCGAAAAGATTTAAAATGTGATACTTGAAGAACAAAAGACCAAATTGATGTCACTTGCTTTTTTATTTTACTTCCTATGTGCCCAACATGTTTCGGACATTAATATATCCATAATCAGGAGCTTGGGACTGGAGTGGTATCCGTGTTGCAGGCTGAAGCCTGCAACACGGATACCACTCCAACCCGACCACACAGAATCTCCAACACACATCGAACCAAGAACAATACGACCGATGTTGTAATTCAACAGAGAACGGCGCAAGCTCCTGATGATGGATATATTAATGTCCGAAACATGTTGAGCGCATAAGAAGTAAAATAAAATAGCAATTGACATCAAGTTGGTCTTTTATTCTTCAACTATCACAATGATGCACGGTCCAATAAACGTAAGATTTAAAATGTGGTTCTGGAAAAGGACGGAGATAATTTGGACCGGCGTGTTAAAAGTAAGGAAGCATTATAGAGAGTAAAGAAGGCAAATAATATCTTAAGTATAATAAAAAGAAGGAAGGCTAACTGGAGTGTTCACATAATGCGTAGGAACAGCCTTCTAAACACGTTATTGCAAGGAAGATAGAAGAAATGATAGAAGAAAAGAGAGGACGAGGGAGGAGGCGTAAGCATCTATTGAATGATTTTTAAAGAAACGAGAAATTACTAGAAGTTTAAAGAGAAAGAACTAGACCGCTCTCTGTGGAATAAACGTTTTGTATGAAACTTCAAACCTGTCGTAAGGCCGACTACTTAAGAATAAACGCAGCATCGAAAAAAGCGAAAATTATGGTGAAAGGAATGTATAAGAAGGCATAAGAAATTATAAGAGAAGAAATTCCTTAAGTTTGCCTATCCTCTTTCACTAATGTTTGCAGGGTTTACTAATATTTCACTGTATTTTTTGTATGTATGTTTGTATATATGTATGTATGTATGTATGTGTGTGTATGTATGTATGTATGTGTGTGTGTGTGTGTGTGTGTGTGTGTGTGTATGTAGTGTCCCTCACTGAGCTAGCGGTTCGATTTCCAGTCTGTTTGGGTGGTGTGTTGTGTCTGTGTGTGATACGCGTAATGTAGAAACCTAGGGATACGACTGATGTCCTGTATTATTCTTTTCAGATAAACGATGAAATAACAATCATACGAATATCTTGTTTCAGATTCTTTTTCATTCAAAGTTCATAACTGACTTCTAATCAGATTCGACTCTACGTTAAGTACTAGACAGGTGCTATAACTACTAGTTATAGCACCTGTCAATTCAATTCACTTTTTTTTTTTGCAGGAACGACAAATCGTTGAGAATTTAATATTTCTTCCTTCTCACCTACACAGTGCAACTCACTCACATGAGCATAAATAAATTTCTCATTTTATAAAATGTTGCTAACGATCCGCGTAATATAAAAATTACATGAACGTAGGTAGGCAAGTAGACATGTGCAGACATAGTTCGACGTTCAGGTAACCGTGCATCATGATAGATTCTTATAATAAAACCAACCACATGCACAAATTTCTCCAATTTATTTTTGGAATAAAACTCTGCATGTTAAGGACAGTTCCTCTGCCCATTATCAAGAGTTTTTCACTGTACACACAGCAATGGTATATGAAATTTCGGTATGACATGTACCATTGCTGCGTGTACAGTGAAAAACACCTTATGATGGACAGAGGAACTGTCCAAAACATGTAGAGGTTTATCTTAGTAATTAACCAAATTGATGCACAAAATTTCTTTTTACAACAAGTTTACTTCATGCCTCTACATGTTTCGAACACATGCACTCGAAACATGTAGAGGCATGAAATGAACTTATTGTAAAACCAAAATTTTGTGCATAAAGTTGGTTAGTTACTAAGATAAATATACTGAGATGCACGGTCAGAAAAACATAAAAAATATAGAGGTTTGTTCCAAAAATAAATTTGAGAATTTAGTGCATCTAGTTGGTTTTATTATAAGAATTCAGCCATAGTTCATTTCAATGCCGCTATGTTTCTTCACACTGCACGTCTTAAGAATCTTAGGCAATAATACCCGAATCATCCAGCTAGTGGCAGATTCTCTATACCAGCTAGGCTATGCACGCTTCCAGTAATAAAATTTGTGTACACTCAAATTGTTAAAGGCTTTCTTTTTGGGTTATAGAGCTCATATACTTCCTCTTCCTAATCTCCTGGCCTTATGGAAACGAATATTATTTGGCTGCATATGACAGAAAATCATAATTTTCCAACACATTTTAGTATCCTACATAAAATCGAACATCAAATTACACAGCTGCCTCTTTATTTCTCCCTGTTTTACGTTGGTCAACAATCCATTTTTAGGCATAAAATTGGTAATTAATTTGTTGATTCTATATAGGTGGACGCACAAATTTGCTGTAACCTTTTTCACATTATACTTTACAAACCCACTACTGCCACAATAGGCTGTGGTATAATTCATGCTGACCTCTAACCTGGTAAACAATTTTGTTACTGTCCGGGCTGCCGGCTGAAGCACAACTGGTCTATTGAAGTGGTATGTGGGGGCTGGGGTTTAATGACCGTCTGAAATAACAGGTTTGTTTATCTTGGGTCTTGCTCGGGGATGAATTTGCCTTCTTGGTAGAGGGTTAGGTTATAGTACTGTTCTTATGGAATGACATGTTTGTGCTGCTTAGCGGATTTAGCAAGATCATTATATTTTTCACTTAGCCATATTCGTGCTCGTTTTTTAGAATGTGTAAGGCAAATGTCGATTGGAGGTTATTGCTCCTGATGTATCTAATGTGTTCTTGGAAACGTATTTTTAGGCAGTGGCTCGTTTGACCTACATACGATAGTTAGTATGTATTGCAGGTTAGTTGATAGTAACTGCTCCATCTTTGCAGAAGGAAATCAGCCAATGTGTTATTTCAACAACATAGTCGCAAACTCCTGAAGATGGGCATATTAATGCCCGAAAAATGTTACGTATCTAAGAAGAAAAATAAAAAGAGCAAGTGACATCTAGTTGGTTTTTTATTCTTCAGCTAACTATGTGTACTTTGATAGACTATTTTACGAATGATGTTTGAGAAGAGCGCGAAGAGATTTAATCGATTTAAAACTTGTCGTCATTCGATTGAAAAAGTAATCCGCAGGGCACTAAAACACCTTGCATACATTTTAGAGCGAAAGTAGTGCAGTGTGAAGTTAAATTAGAAGAAATTTGTACTAAAATTCTACACTCTTGTTTGAATACACTAAGTAGTCTTTGCTTTCAAATTCCATAGTAATTCGATTTTATATAAATTTTAACCGAGTTCTGGATTTATGGTCTAAAGATATGAAACCCATATATAAGGTTTGTATAAAAATCTACGTAATTTTTTGTTTGAATTTTCCAAGTTTTGTTTGTAATTCATGCTTACAGCACATGTAGAAAAGTATTGTCTCTTTGAAGGAAAATACTAAATACGTCCGTAAAATAAGCATGTTATTAGGGGTCTAAATGTCCTTCCTTGTCAATGGGTTAATTACTCTGTTGAAACGCGTCTAAATGACCATTTGATATGCCCAAAATTTTACAAAATCATCGTCAGTTGTTTACCGTTTCTTCTCGTGGATAACGTCAGGCGCTTTCCACTTTTCCGTCGGGCCTCCTGAACGACGTGACATTTACTTTCAAACACCTCAACAGAAGTCAGGACCCTGTGAAAATCATTCCCAAAATGACGTCATGATGGTGCAATGCATTCCAAACAAACATAATAAAATATTAATGGCACAAAAACGGAACGTTCTTTTTTCCGCGACATTCACCGCCGTAATTCACAATAAATTAATTCAGCGGTGCCTTACGGCGCACTTCTGTAATAAATCCGATTAAGGCTACACCCGGTCAGGCCGAAAATTTTGGATGGCAATTCGCAAGACACATGATTTTTTTTTTATTTCAATCTCGGCAGGCAGCGACGGACAGAAAAAGGAATTTTTGGTAACCACTTAAAAGTTAGCATGTTGACACACAGCACGATTACGCAAGTCAAATAAGCTACATTTCTTTTATGAAGTACTTAAAATTCGCTACAATTTTTATGGGCTCACATTTATATAATACAAAAGGAACCATTCTTCAAGCAAATGACTCCACAAATTCTGCGCCTTCTATCCATTTCTGTTTCAGTTGTAGCGTCTCCTGTTCCTTATATCACTTTCCTTTATATTTGATCCTTCATACGTCTGTTTATGTTTTTCTATTTCTTTCATTTCGTTTAAATCTAAACCTTGGCTGAATCTTTCTCCTCCAATTCTTTAGCCGTAAGTCACCATGCATCCTATATATATATATATATAGGACAGACGTACCAGTACTCTCCGGAGTACAAATTTTTATATATTTAGTCAACAAATATATTTAATTACTTTTTTAGACTTTCTGTCACCATCTTCGTTTATTCCTCTACAAAATGTCATGTATTTCCTAATATTACCCTCCTTTATTCATAAAATATTAACATTTTACACGAATGGTGTGCTAAACTGTAAATGTCCAGCTCCAGGGCCAAAGGGTTAAAGGACCTGATACAGGAATTTCACTGATAGCTGTCTCTCTTATTCCCGGCATTAGTTTATGTTAGTTACGCTTCCGTGACGGACGTTAGCGAAGCGGGCTATGGACGAAGCGGTCACCAAAAGACTCTTCGTAGTTGAGGCCGACATATTCTTTGAAGAGGAGGAGGAGAATGCGAAAGAATGCAGTAGAGCTATAGTGCACAAATTTCCTGTAATAAACTAAAATCGTTCGCACCCTATAAATACCCCAGCCTTACCGCCTTAAACAAAATACTGCGTTGCCTGTCATCCTGTCTCCACCCTCTGATATTTGGTTTTGAAATGGTAACTATTTACGCATGCGCGAGTTAATAAAATAAATATGGCTGGTGAAATGTCAGCAGTTTCAACGAGAGTAGGATACCGTCTTTGGTGTTTAGTGGATATCACTAATGAAATTGTCAGAAAAATTCGGAGTTAAGAATTTTGAAGCATAAAAAACCAACTAGAAGCAATTTATTATTTTATTATACTTCTTATAGGCTCAACATGTTTCGGGCACGCCCATCATCAGGAGGTCGCGACTGTAGTGTTGATTACCACATTGATCGTTTCGTTCTGTAAAGGTGGAGGGGATAGCGTTAATGTAAAATTATGATTCTTAATGGTGTACGTTCGGTGCGAAGTTCTTTTTAGTTTGGTTGTAGCTGGTAACATGTTTCTGTCTTTACAGAACGAAACGACCAATGTGGTAACCAAAATTATAGTCGCGAGCTCTTGATGATGGGCATAGTAGTGCCCGAAACATGTTGAGTACAATAAAATAATAACTGGTAACTAGTTGGTTTTTATTCTTCAGTTATCACTATGAGGCACGGTCCAACAAACATCAAATTAATAAGTTTAGTCTGTGTCAAAGGCAATTGCGGTAAGTGCAACGGACAGCTGAAAGCTACTTTCTAGTATGAAATGGTTACTAACACGGACCGTAGTAACCTTCCAAACCTGACTGGAAAGGAATTTAAAGTAAACCTGGATAACTGCAGCAAAAGAGCTAGGAAAGAAGTGTCTGTGCGTGTACATACAATCTGTTAGGATGAACTCTCCAACATTTCGTTAAAGGAAAAATATGGCTGGGCTTATTAGTTGCGTCCCACGGTAAATTTTCAGGTAATGGATATGTAACATATGCATTCAACTCTGCTGAGTGTCGGGGTACCAGTCGAGTTCCGCGGTCAGTTTTCATGTACAACTGTTATGTACCTGGATGCTGAGTGTCGGGGTATTGGTTGCCTTCCCGCGGTCAGTTTCCATTTATAACAGTTACCTGCCTAATATTGACAGTACAAGGCCAATCCGATTTTCACTATCGAATTTGTTATATCAGCGTCCTACAAATCTCTAAAAAATGCAGATATATATTCATTTACCAATTGCTTGTGCGATGCCACTTTCTACCTATGTATCTGTGCATATAATTGCACAAAAGATAACACGCACTACGCACTCCAGCTCGTTGGTGTCTGTAGGCCGCAGACGGACAGCAGATTGGAGGTCGAACCAAACATTTTGTAAAAAGAAACGTGTAGCTATAACACTAAAACATTTCTATAACCCCACAAATACACCAAGATTTGTTTAATTCAGTTCCTAATAAAATATTAATGAAACATTATCCACTCATAATCTATTCTGATATCTCGCCTTTAATCATAATATTCTGAAAACTGACAACTTTCAGTCGTGATCAGTTTATTAATGAAAGGTTTAACGTTGGTGTTCATGCTACTCTCAGCATTGATGGCAATTTTGCATCTGTTCATCATGATATTTCGAAGCCCTCTTTGGGTTTCATGAGTCACAATAACTGTTCACACAAATATTTGTTACCAAACATCACATATACTTGGCGAACAAATGAAAAAATTTTAAGAAAAGAAATATCAGGATGTTAATATTATATCACATAGGCGAATCTGCAGAATTGGTTAGAAATGACAAGTGCGAGTTTGGTGGCGAAGTACTTTTTTAAATATGGATTAAATATCAAACAATTCCATAATTTAACAACATAGTTTCTAACCACGTGCATTGTCGATGTCATTAGACAGTTTCGTATGTGTTCACGTACTTGTATATAACATATCGTGCAATAAAACCGAATGAAAACCTTCAAATTTTGGGGCGATTTGAAAGCCCATCTCCTATTCTGATGCGACTCATAGGCGTGCAGTCGACAACTGGACACACAATTGTTACACTTGAAACAGACACTTTTGGCCGCAACTGACACTTCCTTATTCACCGTGCGACGCAGTTCGCCACGCGTGGGAGTAACAACTCGGGACGCAACTGATACACATGAAACGGACACTTTTGGGACACAACTGATACGCTTTTTCAACCACGGAACGCAACTCCTACGTCCCCATGACAAGGTAACTGATATACTGAGACACGATAATATCAGTACTCGGTCTGGTATGGAACGGCGGAAAGTTCTGGTTATTGAGTAAAATTCGGAATACAGGTAGAAAACTGTATTTCCGGAAGAAGTTTTACAACGGGCAGATAACTCCAGTTTTTTTCGAATCAATTACATTCATGATTCAGGAAAAATAATTCTTGTCTTTGCTGTGGACGATTGTGAATTTTTACATACAAATAGAAAGTCTTCTTCTTTTAGACGGACATTTAAAAATTGTTGGAAATAGTTCGTTGAGTTGTATAGCATAAGCGTAGATCACGGAAGCACACAGCATGAAAACTACAAATATCCGCTTCTGTTTTTACTTTTACTGTATAGGAGAAACAACATTTCGTCATTTCGTAACTCCGCCGGAGAATTGGTGTATTTTCTGGTCATCAAAAATTAGGAGATTAGATTTTGACGCAACCGTCGTCACTACAATAAACAAAGTCACTCCAGACTCCCTTATTACTGGCTGCAATTTTCGTTTTAATCAGTGTCTATGGGGACAGATACAAAATACTGGTCTTAACAGAGAAAATGAACAAGTCCTTCTGCTAAGCAGGATGTGTGCTGCTTTGGCAAACATAACTTTCAGTAAAGTAGAAAAAGTTCGGCTTGTAATATATGCACAATAATAAAGATAGAAATAAGAGTTATGGGAAAAGCCTTCGCAGTCTATGTTTTCAGTGCAATGCGTGGTGGAGTAAGCATATTTGCCCAAATCCACACGTCTTGGCTTGTGATAATTCAACTTGAATTTCCGGTTTTAAGGTTACCACGAGCCAAGCCGTGACGATTTGTGTCAATACAAGTACTACGCTAAGCATTGCACGACAGAGTACTGTTTGAACGTCATTAGTTCCTATATTTAAGTAAAGAAAGGGGCACTTGGAGTACTTGGTTGAGACATTGAGCTACTAGACAGAAGTTCGCAGGTTCGATTCCCTTTGGGTTTATTGGGATTTTTGTTTGATATATTCCGTCCGGTCACAATATGATTTTGGATCGAATCAACTTTTAAGAGAAAAAAGAATTTGGGTCTCTATTGTGGGGTAACAGCAGCCGGTGCGTAGGACTGATAACCTTATCACCTTCATGTGCCGGTTGTCTACAAATTCTTGGAGCTTCAAACTCCTGAATTCCTAAGGCGCTGTCCAGGCATGTTATGCGATTCCGTTTTTTAATGTAACAAGGGAGAAGTTGATATTAGTTTATTAGCGCCACTAATTACACATTAGATTTTAATATTTTTAGTGTGCTAGAAACTTCGTTTAAAACCATTCTTTACCTGATGCGATGTCAACGTGGACTACGTCTCCGTGAAGAGTGTAGATTCATCGGAAGCGAGGCAGTCACAAGAGAACCAACTGATAGTTACAAGTTTCAGCAGTTTGCTCGCTCGACACAAATCCCTGAATGACACTATACAAGATTGACTGTGGACGACACAAAAGCAAAAATTTTGTGTAGCTGTCAGCCCCTCAAACTTGTATCTAGAAAACAACATACAGAGACAAAAAGTGACAAAAGTGACCAGCACGAACATAGCAATTACGCCGGCAGACTAAGAAACTGCCTCAGCAGCTAAGTAGCAATAATCACGCGAGCCACCAACGTGTGTTATTCAATACACTGCAAACGAACACCATTAGAGGTCAAACACTGGGCTATTAAACATGTCGTGCAAAACATAGTATTATATTTTTCCAACCTAAAGAAGACACAGAACTACAGACAACAGCACCCTTCAAATGGGTGTAGATAGTTCACATCCGTACCAGACCACGTCGACAGAAACGTTCCAAACACAGATCCTAACATAAGAAAGATTATAAAATATGAAGTTTGTAATGACCTAACCTATTGGTCAAGCTGTCCAAAGAGTGGATCTGCTACAGCTTGTTTGCTAGAATTGTGAATTCAAATCCGGCGGTGGCATGGGTGTTTGTCTTTTGGGTATTGTGTGTTGTCAGGTGGAGTTCACTGCGTCGGACTGATCACTCGTCCAGAGAAGTCCTACCGTGTGCAGCGTGTCGTGAAGCCTCGACAATGAGGAAGATCGGCCCATTAGATAGCACCGTGGAAAGAAATATTTGTAATGAGACTTCAGTACTTAAAGTTTTAAACCAGTTCCCAACGATTATTTCGAAATCCTATTCGTTATCCACATCCAGTTCCTAACCCCAAAATGTCCGAAACCTGATACAATTTGAATATTTTTTACAGCATTTTCCATGTAAGAACAGATACGGCAATAAATATTTGTGCAGACGATAAAGAGTTACATTGTTTTCTGATATTATTAAGATACAAATTTGAAGAGTATTTACAAATCCTGTACGATATCAGTAGATAAAATTACCATTTCCCCAGACCCAAATTACGGCGCAGTTTTTGATCCTTCATTGGAGTATTATTATTCTCATTCCTGTGCACATATGAATGTCACGTTAAGCTGTCGCTCTTATGCAGAAAGTTCCAGGGGATGGAAACAGGAATGGTGAGATGCATCCTATATTATTCAAAAGCCTGCCAACACGTCACCCGACCATACACACCAAAATGCAATATCCAATAGATCTATAGCAAAAGCGATGTATATTACTGGAAGCCAGTAAAAGGGGAATTCGTGTAGGAATCCGACAACACCGAAAACCGCATTATGTAGGGCAAAAGCCATGCAGGTGAAAATAAATTATTGCTGTAGTCTGCTTAAAAAACTTCGCTGTCGACAAGGCAGTTGCAGCATCAAGTCTGTAATTATGTCAGTATTTTACGGACACAATAAAATTGGAGAATAAGAGAATACGTGTATAACTTGGAAATCCGGAAGTAGGAGATTCCACTTGGGTGACTTGCGAAAGTATATAATGATTGTTTTTTAAATGTCGTTTGAAAGAAATGCGGTATAAACATAGGGAGATAACAATGAGATGGATCTTCAAGAATTATAGCGGGTGGTCTGAATCGGATTTTTGTGTTGAAGGATAGAGTTAAGTAGCGAAATTCTGTAAACATTGAAATACGTAATGTTTAGTGAACATATGAAGGGTGTTCAATTATGTATCTACCTGAGTAAGAAAGAAACAACTTATCACAAAAAAATATTTTTTATTTTTCAATGTAGTCCCCTAATAACTCAATACACTTCGCCCACTTTTGTTGCAACGACTTTATGCCCCTGGAAAAAAATCGTTT
>Ga0136643_10001783_pt1 | contig 26933 bp, 13 predicted proteins | sample TergutLab28metaG_FD_96883 | JGI IMG/M metagenome (GOLD analysis project Ga0136643, IMG submission 96883) | Labiotermes labralis P1 segment gut microbial communities from Petit-Saut dam, French Guiana - Lab288 P1 (version 3) (version 3) | ecosystem: Host-associated > Arthropoda: Insects >... | reverse complement strand
TTTTTTTTTTTATTTTTTTTTTTTGGTTTTTTTGGTTGGTTGTTGTGGGTGGGTTGGGGGGGGGGGGGGGCGGGGGGGGGTGTGGTGGATAACAACAGGTAGGTGTGTGAAGTCACTGTGCTACATCTCTGTGTCCGCTTTCAGTTTTTGAACCTGTTGTCTTGTTTTCATGAAACTCTGAGTGTTATGCAAGTGGAGCTTATCCCATTAGTACATAATGGACAGTACTGTCAAAGGATGAGGTTCTGATATGTTCATTTTCCCATGATTTTCACTTCCCCCCATTTTTGCAGGATTTTTAAGGCCAGGTCACAAGAGTGGTTTTGTTGTCATGAAGGTGGAGGTAGCTCATGGCACATTTCTTGTCATCAGGCATGAAGATGCTTTACTATTCCTAATGTGAATATTTCAGAGGGAGTCTCGGGTGCAGAAGGAGAATGAACTGGTCTCATTTCTCCAGTTGCAGCTGGCAGAAGCAATCAATCTCCAAGATCGTTCTCTTATAGCACATTTGCACGAGACACTCCGTTGCATCCGGCTGTTTGATGACAATGGGTAACTATGCGTAATCGAGTACATTGGTAGTTATAGTAGAAGTTTTGTTTCATCATGAGTGTAATGAAATTTGGAGAACCCCACATTTTAGAAGTAATTTTATTATATCAGTGTATTTCAGCATAATATCTTGCCACATCTTTAGGTAAAAAATATTTGTTTCAAAATCACTCACATGAATTGAAAGGACAGATGCAGGTTCCTTCCATGAACTGAAATGAGAGAATTAAGTTCTTGGCATAATATCAAGTGATATTCACTGTTTGGCATGTGGTCAGAAATATGTAACAAATTTAGCATACAAAACATCACATGCAGTGCGTTGTGTGAGAAAAAGGTCTGATATATTATTGTGCGGAAATTTTTGCAAATGTTACATTTTCTGTAACATGCATTCTTGAAGCAGTTTAAATTTAGAACATCTACTTTGATTGTCCATTGTACATATACAGAACAGCATTTTTTGCTCCTGAGAAACTTTACTTTTTACTGTATTTCACTTGCCATTGTGTGAACTATTATATGTAGACCACTGTAGTACCAATTTCTGCTATACTGTGTGAACATTTATAGAGAGTGCACATTCGTAATATTCAATATAAATTCACAGTGAAAGACACTTTTAAGAAAGTACTTTAAATTCATAATGTGTATTGAAATCCATTATGTGCCAATTTCAGGCATGGTCATCAGAGTTTAAAATGTTTTGATATTTGTTTACCAGTTGCCAGAAGCTATTCCAATCCCTTAAGGAAGATTACCAGAAACGGTCTCCATACATTGCCTACTTGGTGAGGTGTCGGCAAGGATTGCTGTCAACTTTGGCACATCTGGAAAGGTATGCTGTGGTGTGATGCTATCCTTTCTTGTTGTGAATGTTTATGAGTGTGATGGAAATTTTTCATGTGCCCATTTCTTTAATCAGAATTAGTATAAGGGGTGTTTATTTTAAAATTTGATTAAAAATTGGAAGTGCATGCCACTGAAAGTTCTATGACATAAACGAAACATTTTTAAAAATTCAAGGTAAGTTTTCAAGTTTGTGTGTTTAATTTTACTTTTTCATAGCTAATTTGATTTTTAACTGTGCACTGAAAACAAATGAGGTCTGTAAATGTGATATAGTTACAAGATAGTTGGTCAAGAATAAAATAGTGTTTTGAGCAGATGCAATGTGATTGGTTGTTTTAGGCTCACTGAGAGACTGAAATGTGACCGCGAAGTATGCAGCCGATTCCTGGTGGCTGTGTGTGTGAGGATGTTTCTGGAGAGAAGAGAGCAGATGCTTGGTAGTTTTACTGCAGAGTTTCAACAGTTGACTCTTGCTGATGAGAAAACAGATTTGCTGAATAATTTTCTGCACACTCTTGCACTTGAAATGGACAAGGATCCTATGTGGCAAGGTATGAAATCTACAGCTGATATAACATTTCCAGATTTGTTGGAGTGTCATAGGTTGTTCATTTTGTACAAGTGCTGTTGAAATTTGATACTAATGTGAAAACATTGTGTGTATTGAAGCAATGGAATTTTGTGTCTTTGGCATTCCCCCTCCTTTATGTAATTAAAATAAGAATGTTTGTTTTAATCTTATATTGAGATCAGGATTTGATACAGACTTATGTTACACATCAAAATTTGATGTAGGCATTCACAGCTTAGTATATATTTGTTGATCTAATGAAGGCATGGAACAGAGTCCTTCTTGAAATGCTGATAGGCCTTGGGCTAAAGAAATTCCACAGATTTTATGGAACTGGAAAGTTCATCGCCATATTCACAAAAGCCAAACTTTTCTGTTTATCCTGAGCCAAATAACTTCAGTATATGCCCTACAATTCTGTTTCTTTAAGCTCCATTTCAATATTATCCTTCCTTCTATGCCTGGGTGTGCTAAGTAGTTTTTCCCCCAGCCTTTCCCACCAAAGCCCTATTATATTTCTCTTTTTCATGTGTGCTACTTGTCTTTCCTATCTCATATTCCCGTCTTCCTTGATTTGACCACCTTAGTAGTATTTGGTATGGAGTACAAATACGTGAAACTCCGCAGGTAGCAGTTTTCACCAGCCCGGATATTATCAGCAACATCCTATTGTCAAACATACTCAGCCCATGTTCTTGTCTGTATGTGATAGACAACAGGCAAATATTTCACTGATATGCATGTTTGATCATGAACGTATGTTAATATTGTTATTACACGTATTCACCACAGCATGGTACGTCTTCAGGTTGCAGAAGAAGTAGAGAACATCCAGGTGTGGAGGGTATCTGCAAATATATTTAATAAGCAGTTTTAGGTGGTCAGCAAGGTGTGGTCCAGAGCTTGGGAGTGGTGTGGGGCTAACAACATCTTACTGTAAAATACTAGCATGTTAGAGAATGTTATACAAGATTGGAGGCTGAAACAGATTATTTGGAGTTTGAAAACCAGAAGAGAAGTGGCCTCCCTACGTATGGCTGGAAGGATGTTGTATTTTAAAGTGGATTTCCAAGATGCAAGGTGTGATGGTATGGACTGGATTCATATGAGGGTTCAGTGATAGGGTTATTATGAACATGGTGGTAAACCGTATGGTCATGTAAAAGGCAGGAGGTTATTGACCAGCTGAGTGACTTAGCGGCTATCCAAGAAGGACCATGTTCCATGGAATTAGTTAATTGAATTATATATTCATGTTATGTCTGTTGTATTTTCATATGTTTAACTTTTTGGATTTGTCTGGTAACGAAACACAATTCCTTTGGTGTGTGTTTAGCTGCAAGCAGTTCACAGATAGAGCAGGCACATACTGCAGTTGAGCGGGCTGTGATCAGTCGTGTGTATACTCATGCGCTATATCCCAATGGTGATGGCGATATCTCCAGAGATCAGTGAGTATAACAACCTACTTTAAAGGAGGCTAAAAATTAATGGCAAATGTGTAACTGTAAGTATAGACATTGATATGTCAGATTCATTTTTATATCTGCATAGCTCTTACATTGTGTAGAGTGGATCGTTACTGGCCATGGTAGGAGGGTGTTAGGACACCTCCCTTTCATGAGGTGTGACAGTTAAGTTCCCAGAACACCTGTGGAGATGTCACTTCAAATAGTGAGTGTGCATTATGTTTGTTGTCATCTCTTATGTGTTTCTGAGGCAAGTAAGGCAGTAGTAGTGAAGCAGTGCCAGCGTCTGTTCAAACATGCTTTTTCGTTATTATGGAAAAATGAGTAATAGGTGGTGAAGCAATGTATTAACATCAAATTTTTATGCAAAGTTAAGCACAAGCATGAGTGAAATTCTGCTTATTGACAGAGACTTATTTTGTTGATGCTATGGAAAACCAGTGCATTGTTGACTGTCAAAAATGGTTTAAACCCTTTTGGTACCAGAAAGTAACTGCAGTCAACATGCAGTGTGATGCTGAGAAAACTGAATGTCCACTAAATTTATTGGCCAAGAACATGCAGAGTAATGGGCGGACATTCAAATCCTGGGTCTTTTCACAGTGCACTGAGCACTTAGTAATGACTCCAGAGGGTGAAAGAGGTTTGGAAAGACTTAAAGACAGCAAAAGAACTGGACATCAGACAACTCTTTGGAGAGATTTGATGCTGCACAACTTTGGCTATTTTGAAAACTGAAGGCTACTTCGTAGGGCCACAGATTTTGAGACATTGACATTCATGGACATGTGACAACCATCCTGAAGAGTGTTCCAAGCGAGGGGTTGCAGCACTGTTTTGAACAGTGGAAACACTGGATCAACTGAGTGAATTGCTGCACCAGGAGACTGTCAAATGTGACAGGATATACTATTGTGTAAATAATTAAATACAACAACCACTGGGTCATGCTGGGAACTTAATCTTCACACCTCGTATTCTGTTGTAACTTTATGTTTGAATTGGAATTGGAACTTTGCTGTACATTGGTCAGTCTGCTGAATTATGATTGGATTTGGAATTAAATTTATACAGAATTGTTTAAAATGAATTTAGTTTAAATGAAGTTACTGTTGGTTTGTTAGTAATAGGTTTGTTTTTTCTGTGTATTTTAAACATTTTAGGATTTGAACTTATACCTGTTTTGTGTTGTGTAAAACTTGTGTCTCTCACAGTAACGGAAGGACATCCACTGAGGGTGTTCGAGAACAGGGTGGTGAGGGAAATACTTATATCTATGAGGCTGAAGATATAGTATGAGACAGTGTGGACTTGATTAACCTGGCTGCAGATAGAAACAATTGACACACTGTTATGAACACTGTGATGAACTGTCAGGTTCCAGAAAATCCAGGGAGTTCATTATCTAGCTGACGACTTATTAGCTTCCAATGGAGGACTCTGCACCATAGAGTTAATTACTTAGATTTTTGCATCAGACTTCAAAATAATTGCCATGTGCAGTGGATGTACCTTTTCAAGTTTATTATTTATTTTCCATGTGTTCTTACTTTGAAGTCACGAAAGTCATCATATTTTGGTGTATAAGTATTATATTCCAAGAATTTAACTGTGTAACTGAAGTGACAATTTTGTTTGTTTTAGGGTTCTTCATGAACACATGAAGAAGCTTTCTAATGTTATCACACCCAATCACAAAGATCTACGCATTCCCAAGGTATATTAACCATACACTTACTTCTCAGAGTTAATTTGGCTCTCACTTATACATTTGTCCTATAATCTGTTGTTATGCCATGTTGTCTTTTGGACACAAGTTTGAATGATGCCTTCTCTTCATTAGATGTTTCATTATGAGTGCCCCTGGCCATCAGCACAGGCAGAAGTTTCAGCAGTAGCAGCTTATAAGACGCCTCGCGATAAGCTGCAGTGTGTTTTCCGCTGTGCGACAACTATAATGAATCTGCTATCCATGGCCTGTGAAAGAGGAGTGCCAGCTGCAGATGATTTTGTGCCTGTATTAGTCTATGTTCTTATTAAGGTACTTGTAACTTTAACAGATTTGTTTGTGTTATATTAGCAGTAAGATGCACTGTATGCTGTTTATGTTATCATAAGGTGACCTTCACATTAGAAGATTTGTAGGAGAACATTTTTAGGTATGGTTCTTATGCATCATCTTGCAGCCATACACACAGGACACTTACCATCTCAATCTGGTGCATAGGGTGAGTGTGAAATGACAGTTATTGTCATATGTAGCCAGCAATTCATGCAGTGTCAAAGCAGTGAACAGGTTTATTGTCAAGGTAGAGACATCAGTTCCCTGAATTTCATTTCTCAGGTTATTTGCACTGCACGTTTTCCTGCAGATGGCATGAGGTGTGATTTTATTAATGTTGGTTCCAGTTTGTGTTTGTGGAAGAAATTTGTAATGTCAAAGAAAATGGTGGACATGCCCTTCACATTTGAGCAAACTTGTATTGTCGTTTTAGGGCATGGGCTCCTCCACAAAGATGGCTTTCTGGGTCATGCCCGTAAGCCCACATCTCATTGTCTATAATTATCTTCAAAAGGAATTCTGAGTCTCTTTCAAGTCTGTCTTGAAGGTGTTGGCTTGTGTTGACAATGATTCTTCATCTACTTTGCACTCTGCAAATAGGACATGAATATGGTGGCAATCTGGGGCATATTCAAATGTTTCAGAATGCCCTGAACTTATGCCAATGAAATTCCCAACATGTTAGCAATTCCACAGATGGTGATTCTCCTTCAGTTTTTGAGCGTGAGTTCCATTACTTGGTCTACGTTTTTATCCATTTTGCTTTTTTGATGTACATACCATTCATTTGGCACCTTCATAGAGGTCACATTGCCTTTGATTGTAAAACCACTCATAATTTGTGTTCTTCCCTTTATCTGCTCTGAAAAGCTACTTTAAACATTTTGGAACTATCTGTAGTATCTTTCCCCAGTTTTAGCAAAATCTGATGGCAGATGCACAGCCATTGTTTCCATGTGCCAAAATCACAAATGTAACACACACTTCTGCTTAACAAGACATTACTCACAAGCACGCTGCTGTTGACTTGTTCAAAGCAAGAAATGACTCAGCTAACCCTGCTGTCTCTGCACCTAACAGTAGAAATTATTCTAGCAGCAGTAACATCAGCTTACCGTCAGTCGAGGAACTGTTTGATTGCATCGTGCGTTCCAAGTTGTATGATACATTACATGGTGTCATGTTAAGGTATATATCAAGTGACACTTTTATCTATACTATTTAGACTGTTCTACATGAGTGTAGTCCAAGTGATAGATATGAAAGTAAACCATTTAGTTTACCCAGATGTACTTAACATGCCATGTCATATATTTTGCTTGTCACTGAGGGATATCTGCATATGTGTCTGGTTTGTGGAACTCTTTTGTCTAGATGTTGAATGATACGTCTAGATTGATGCCAGAAGTGAGAGACACTCTAAAAATTCTCAACAATAAATAGTTTTCAGACACAGGTGGTAAATACCTCCCTTCCAAGTACAGTGAAAATTATAGGACATTAAAAAATTAACTCTGTTTACCTAAATTCCTTCTGTTACGTGTTGGGAGTACAGCATAATCATTTGTCCCCCAGGCAAATCCACCATCGCTGCTGTCAACTGTTCAGTATGTGAACAGTTTCTATGGAAATCGCTTGGAAGGAGAAGAGCAGTATTGGTGGATTCAGTTCTGCTCAGCCATTGAATTTATCAAAACAATGGACTACAGTGATTAAATCTTGTTACATCCTTCATTTCAATAACAAAGAGGAGTAACCAGCTGCCAGACGGCTGCCCTGTCCGGCTCCAAGGTAAGAAGCAACTGATCGCTGAACATGGGCAGAAAAGCTACATGGTAGGAGGTAGAAAATTCAGTTAGATATGCTCTGAAAGCCATATACTAATAAGAAAATGATACTTGTTTGTAGGTGGTGCATGGTATAGGTTCCTGTAATGTGTGAAGTGCCATTACTGTCTTGGCTTTATATTTTGCTTCTTAAGTCAGGAACTTAAAATTCACAGCAGGGTAAATTTCTTGACAGAGGGGAGACTTACACAGATGGTTTAAAGATTCAAATTCACAACACTGCATAATAAGAAGGTAAGCAGTGTATATATACATAACTGTGTAGTGTGTTTATCATAACCTCTGTTGCAGTTGAAGCACACTAGTGCTTTGTGTGTGTTCTGCTGAGCTGCCTGTCACTGCTGTCAGCAACATAAAAATAATGAGGTTGCACAAAAATGTTTTGTGGCAAATTTCTGTCTCCAGCAACAATGAAACATGCTTTGGTCTTCGCATAAAATGCGCAATATTTTTGTCCGGTTTTAACCAACTTTGGAGTTTCTCGACTGATTTTTATAAAAGTCTCCAGTTTAAAGTTTCATGGAAATCCATCCAGTGGCAGCTGTGCTACTACTGGTGTACAGACAGATGGACATGATGAAGCTAATAGGCACTTTTTGTATTTGTGGGAATGTGCCTGAAATTATTGATTAGAATACAGAAATACCAGTCAGTGAAAAAAGTTACCCTGAAAGTAGAGTGAAACTTTATGTTGCCTCATCATATTTGTTGTGCACTGATTTTACTTGTATTTTTTGTGGTCCCAGTCCAAGACAGTACTGAAGAAATGTCAGTATTCTGACCATGTCCAAGGTTTGTCTAAGTGAAGTAGGCACGTCTTTGCAGATGAAAGTTTCTGAACCGAATTTGAGTGAGAGGTGTTGACGAATTGCAGATACACACTTTTGTGTTGTCCTTATGCTTGGATATCTTTCTCTTTCTGTGTAGTGTGGATAATAAAGCAAACTGGAAATCATTTATAATGTATGTGAAACTTGGTATTACAGCACAAGGTGAAGCAAGTACTGTCATGTGTCCCAGTACCTAGCAGTTGGGCCTTCAGTTTTCATACTACACAACAGTGAAAGCCATTCCATTATATTCATTTCCCAGGTTTTGTGTGTGTATCATCCTTAACTTTTATTTTAATTGGCCTTCAGAAGTGTGAAATTAAGTTAAAAGGATACATTCCAAAAGCTGACTGCATTTTCATTGCATGAGTCATAATATATGGTGATAGTAGACTTCAGTCTTGGAAGGTGAATTATGACTCACGCTTTCACAAACATGAAGTATAAACTGATATTGTGTAAAATTAAAAGTGCAGCAATTTCTAGTGTATAGGTGTGTAATTCATACAGATATACAACTTACATGTGACAACATATGGCATTAGCTTGATTTATTAATCTAATAATTTTTATTGCATATTTTGGATTGCATAGATCTTCACGTGTGTCACATGTATTATGCTGTTATAAATATCTGTCATTAAAATTCTTTGTTTAATACACATACCATGTAGTTTTAAAATTACTTAACACCATTAAGTTATGGATGGTACATTTGATGTGATGGTATAATTAATATTTTACCACATATGTTTTAAAATGACAGTTTTCTTACACATACTATTTGCTATATTTATGTGCATAGTGTGCAACAGTGTGTATTAACAGTGACTGTTACACTGCTGTGCTTGACATTTTGAGGAGAATTTGTATTGTTCTGCCTAGTTGACTGAATTATTGACTGACCTCCCACCACCTGTGCTGAATCACATGCATTATCACTTGGTTTATTCCTGTGATTACAGTTATGATACAGAAGTACATGTTAGAGAGGAACTGCTTACAGAAGGGACAGGATCTTGAACTATATCGTGTAGGTATAACGAGTCGGATTTTCCAGGCAGACACACAAATTGTAATGTAGGCAGCTACAAACACAATAGAGAGTTAATGTTGATTGTCCTGTGATTGCTACATGCTAAGTTAAGAGTAAGCAAAGTAATTTGTAAGTTGAATTTGAGCCAAAAGAAATGCAAACCATGTGAAAAAAAAAATATGAGAAGTACAATTCTGATGGTGTATAGGCATAGTTTCCAACATAATTCAATAAGTCACAAGTAAAACATAACTAAAAAGTACGCGATAAAGGTACTTTATCTGAATATTACCTCTACAGAACAAGGTTTTCTCATCATTAGCAGTATATGTAGTATGTATACTATAATGCACATCACTATTTGCTGTTTAGTGTGTAATGAATCATATTTGTTATGTTCAAACATACTGATGATAGGATGTACCAGTTAGGTATGAAAAGCCTATCCATGTGCCACCAAGAAGTTTTTGAATTTTTCTTTAAAAGAAGAGTGAGTTCCCACCCCCCCACCCCCTCCCCACCCATATTTATTGATGACAACTTCTTTGTCTCTGTGATCTTTCTCTTGTTTTTCTTGATTTTTACACTGATGTTTGGTTGGTAGGAGGTATGTGAAACTGAGTTATTTAAAGTGCAGGTTATTGGCATGAATACAAAGAGACCACAAGGACAGGTGAATAATGTTAACAGGGATATGTAAACACAACACAGCATTTACCATTATTGGGAACTCCTGCAGCATTTAACAGAAACACAATTCTTCACCATCTACAGGAGTTCTTTGTCTTGCATATGTTTTAATAACTCATGCTAATTGATGTCATATATTGGAATTTGTTTGGAATAACTGAAGTACGAATATAAATTATTAATTCTGTTGCAGTTTTCTCAACAATCCCCATGAACTCGGCCTGCATTTGGAGTAGAAATTGGGCCTTTGGTTTATTGAACAAGTTCTTTGTTTTATTGTAGTTTTTATTGAGCTATTTGTGTTATTGTTACATGGTTTGAGAGTTATTTACTTATGAATATTATTATTTCTTTTGTTGTTGTAGAAAGGTACCTATCAGTAAACTAACAAACTATGTACCTTATTTTGATAAGAAGTATGTATTCCATTACGTAAGGAAATATACATATGCCGTGTTTGTTTCTCCGTGTAGATCTTTTACCGTGGATTGAGGCTTTTACTAATTTCACCTGAAAGCCGTCCTTAGAACATGCTGTACATGAAATGTTTTAAAGTATTTCTGAAACAGTTGCATACAGATTTGAAATACAGTGTACATGACTTTGGTAAGAGGTTATATTTTGTAAAAAGATTACGTTTACTTCAGTTATGTAAATGTTTAATTGCTGAATCAAACTTTTTGGTATTTCTGATAGTGTGTATCGCCTATGCTGGCTGCTAATAGCTCAATAATGATGAATTTTAAGAAACATTCCTGCCATTGCTGGGGGAAAAGTCTGTTACGCCAGTTTGCAAGGTATGTTGCACATACACCACATTGTCTGGTGTATGTGTGTGTGTGTGTGTGCGCACATACATACATACATACATACACATATATATATATATATATATATATATATACACATACATACATACATAATACATACATACATACACACACACACACACATACATTAACAAACACACACACATACACACACACACACACACACACACATATATATATATATATATATATATGTGTAGAATATAGGAATGGCTGCTTGAGTTAGAGATGATGAGAAAGGAAGCCTTTATATATGTATGTGGATGATGCAGTATCCATTAAAGGCTCTAGGACCTCACATCTGACTTGAGAAGACGTTACAAAGGTTACTACTGGAATCTTGCCACAGCAAAATATCATTCATTTAAAAAAATCTCATTCATTTGAAACTGTTTAATTTAAAACACCATATAATTCAAAGCAGGTGACATTCTCCAACTTCAAATGTAGAATTTTGTGTACTTTTTAATGCATTTAATTTAAAATACAGTTTGTGTTTGATTGGAAGCCATATTACAGTCCTTTGATTTTGAAAAAGTTGAATAATTTCAAACAGAGTAAAACTCCAGTAGTCTGGAATGTGATGATCTGCACTCTTGGGGGAGGGGGAGAGCCAATTGTGGAGTGAGACCATGTTAGGTCTTTGCCACCTCACATGATCTCAGTTTGCCATTTTCTGTTTTTTCAATAGACTGTTTGTGTCCTTCACTGTTTTCACATTGTGTTTTGATGATACTGAAAGTGACTGAAGGTGCTAGTAGTCAAGCACTTCCTTGTTCCCAGCAGTGCTAGACTGACAGAAGTGTGCTGCATTGTTTTGTTTTATAGACAGTTCACATAAACTTTGTCTTCTTTTGATGGTCACCTGAGTCATACTGTAAAAAAACAATGGACTATGACCGGAACAGTTGAAAAATGTGAATTGTTGTTTTCATTCTTGCATTTTGATGTAAGTATATTAAATTATGTATTAAGTGCTTAATAATTAAATGCAAGAAGTGGGTCTTCCTATTATTCAGTGAAGTAACAAAAATCAGCCTAAAGCACAACACCAGGATCAGCTAGCCACATAAGAGGAAAGCATGCACTGGAAGAGTCACATAATTCAAAGTTGTGCAATTAAAGCCTGATATTTTGGTCCCCAAGACTTCAAACTGACAAGGTATTACTGTGATTTGTCTCCTAGTTTTGTATATTTGTCAGTTGTGAAATACAGGCAGCTGAGATGATTGGAATTTTTGTAAACATGCATGTATATGCAAGGTTTGAGGGCTGCACACCAGTGCCAATGGAAAATTCAAGTCTTCTTCAATATGACATGTTTAAATTGATGAACATGTACCAGAGTTTTGGAAGAGCTGTCTTCCTACATCTTCAAAACAGTCCTGTGCTTCCAGGACTTTACAAAGATGGAAGCGGCAGATTATTCCATACTGTTGGTTACTGTGTCAGTCTGTGTGGTTATATGTTCCAGAAGACTTGGATCTTCATACATGTATGATGCTGCATGTTACATGTACATTGTGTTATATAAAGAGAATGAAATGATTTATTGCATTATCTGCTACTCTTTAATATTTGGTGTTTCAATGCTGGTCCATTTCCTTCAAGATGTTATTTTTTATGGCAGTTTTTTTGTAGTTCTGTATATGCTCAGCCCTTTTAGTGAATAAGCTACCACCCATGACACACCATCATTCAGTATTTATACAGTTGCAATAATTCCTGTGGGGTCTTTAATATTACTTTCAAATGTTTCCTTAATGGGATGTGTGAGTAGTACATGATGCCAAATCATGCACAGTTTTTATTTTGTATACCAACTATGATGGAACTGGGATATCTTGAAATGTATCGGAGGATAATATTAATATGGATTGTAAGTAGGACATGACAGCATGGACTGGATGTTTCTGATTGAGGGTAGTAGAAGGTTGTACTGAATACAGTGAGCAATTTTGGGGTTACATAAAAGGCCAGGAATTTCTTGACTAGCTGAGAAACTGTTCGCTTCCTGATAAGAATAGCACTTAATGAGGTTCATAAAATTTTCTGTACCTGGACAGCAAGATGAAAGTATTCACATCTGAGCATAACTTTGCACATTTGTTTATGCCCTGCACTATTGAAACAAGAATCTCTGTTGTGAAAAGTATCTTATCAGGCTTGCCACTCTTTTTTCTTTCTATGTTGTAGACATGGAACCTTCTCACTTTTCATGAAGCATGTGTTTTAAAATGCTCTGTGTATGACCAGAATTGTTTGAATATTTTTAAGTGCTGTGTGTTTTATGTTGAAAGTGCATAATTAAGGAACTGTAACTAATGTAATTAGATCTGAAGTGCAGTACAGAGCATGCACTGATGACAGTTCAGTATAACTGATATTCGTGTGGAATAATAATCAGCACATTGATTGCACAATACAACTTTACTATGCCTGTCACTGGACACAATCCTGATCAGTTTTTCTCCATCTCTCATATCTGTAGTATTCAGAATGCACATTTTCTGAGAGGTTTCTGTGACATAATTTTGCAAATATTTGTCTCCCTGGTCATTTTGAAATATAGTCAGTGAAATACAACTATGGTAAAGTGCCAGGGGATTAATCTGAATACATTCATGCCTTAAGCACCATCTGTATCAGGCCTCTAAAACTGTGTTATTTATAATTTGACGTTCATAGGGCCATGCATCGTAATATTATTTCTATAGTAAAACCAACTAGATGCACCATTGTGTCAAATTTATTTTATTTTGGAAACGACACACTACATGTTTTGGACAGTCTTTCCGTCCATCATCAGGAGTTCAAGACTGTACATACAGCAACAGGCATTTGTCAAACAGATACTGTGCTAGCAAGCAGACAGCTGTATCTGTTTGACAAATGCCTGTTGCTGTATGTACAGTCTTGTACTCTTGATGATGGACGGAGAGACTGCCCGAAACGTGTAGAGTGTCATTCCAGAATAAAATAAATTTTAATACATTGGTGCGTCTAGTTGGTTTTACTATAGAAAATGTGTTGCTTGTACTTGAACAATGAATTTCTTGGTTATGTATGTACACTGTATACATACCGAGGTGGCTTCTGTGTGTACTGTTGTAATAAGACTCTGACATGCAAGATTTATATTGCTGGTCTGTATCAGTAGAACCAAGCGTGTTACTAAGTTACTGAATATTTTAAATTTGTCTTTTGCCTCCCCCACTGAATATTTTAAATTTATCTTTTGTCTCCCCCACTGAATATTTTAAATTTATCTTTTGTCTCCCCCACTGAATATTTTTAATTTGTCTTTTGTCTCCCCCACTGAATATTTTAAATTTATCTTTTGCCTCCCCCACTTCACCTCACTCCCTCTGCAATCGGTTAGGTGTTTTATGTTGGGGTATGTAATTCATGGGTGCCAAGTTTGGCACCCATTATCACAAATTTTTCATGTGTTAATATGTGGAGACACTGAATAATTGAGATATTCATCAGGCCGTAATTCTGTTTCATAGAAGACATTGTTTATTATCGTTCCATTTATCCATACCAATTACCAAGAAGTATGGCCACCCAGAGAAAGACAGCTGGAAAAATGACAGTGTTGTTTTGTCTTGTCAGTTATTTTGTACTGTGAAATGTATATGTTTAAGACCAGCCTTCTACAAAATGAAATCAGTGCTCTTTGTGTCACTGCAAAAATTACTGAAGAACTGTCTAATGAATGTGCAGCAGTAGATATCTCATTGAATTTATCAGGAGGTACTGGCAACCCTTTGTATTGATAGGTGTATACAGTATGTCCCTATGTCTGCCTAAAATTGCAACAGAATAGAGAGACATCCTCAGACTTCAGCATAATGTTTCCTTGTTTATGACCAACGTACACAAAACTTACAACATGTCGTTTTATTTTTGTAGTATTGAGAACAGAAATATGTATGTCCTGTCATTGGATTCTTTTGTAGTGCTCAATTGACTGGAATGATAAACCATGCTCAATAACATCAGCATCCTTTCTCTTCTGGATTATATTATGACTAGTGAAGTGACCCGTTCTTTGTCCCAGTACTAAACAATGCTCGGTTGACCATTTCTTAAAATAATTTTAGGAACTTATTATTGAAATTGGCCATGTTTCTATTACTTACCATTGTTTTGTTGCATTATGATCACTTGATGAATGAAACAGTTGCAAAATAATGGAATCATTTTGGATATACATCACCTTTGCATTGTGTCATTGGTAAGTGGTAACAAGAAACAGGGAGAAGTGGATAGCCTGTATGAAAGGACGTTATATATTTTAAGGATTAGTGATACAGTACAGCAGTTCTTTTCATTGTAGATTGCATGTCAGCCTTCCTACTGGTTAGATCAGCATACTTTCAAAATTTTTGTTATATTAGTAGCTACAGAGATTGTATACTTAAAAACATTTTTGAATGCGGTGGATGTAACAGTTGAAAATGATGTCGGTATACTTGTTCACTTAGGGTGACCACTAATCAAAAGATTTTCCCTTGTAAATGTAAACATCCTGTGATCCACAGGAAGTTACATACCCACCCCATCACACACACACACTCTCACATTTCTTTTTTGCTGGTGGTGTGCAGTGACCTCTTTTACTTTAAAAAAGGGGCATAAGCCAAAAGTGGACTTAGTCATCTATTTTGCTTTTCTTCCAGAGCAAGAATTATTTGTGCTTCTGTAATTTCTAGTGATAGAAGTATATTTCAGTGTGGTGAGCCTTGTGGCATAGTACTTAGGGATGTCTGTATTTCAGGAGACAGAACATCCAAAGTAGCAAATTACATCCATCTTGGGGAACATGCAGAGTTTGTAATTGTCAGACTTTTGTATGGATTAAAAATACACTGTAATTAATACCTGAAACTTCATGTTATCAAAGGGGATTTTAGAAGCATTAGGAATGCACACATAAATGCTCCCTGTTAGTGTAGGGTATGCTAACTTGAAGATCAGTGATTTAAATTAAACTAAAGGTTAGATGAATAATTAACCAAATTCAAACCAAACAAGCCTGTTTCGTCAGTGAAGCACAAGACTTTGGCACCATACTTCACTGTAAAGATTTGTGTACCTTAATGTGATAGATGGCAAAATAAGTGCCTGCCCTGTATGTGTCTGAAGCTGTTGTGTATACGTATTGTAGTAATTACTATTCAGTGACTAATTGGTAATATTTTTCACATATTACACTGTGTATATGTATTATATGTAATATACATTTTTAAGTGATTGGTATATGAGGTTATGTGCTGTGTGAATATAAAAATTGCAATCATCCTTTCACCCATTACATTGTAAGACATATATTTACCTCATGAGAACTGCTGCTTTCTTCAGTAACACAATGTATGATTCTGAAATAATATTTTGAAGTACATTTAGATGTTGTGTTTGTAGAATTAATCATAATTTTCATATGTGGTAGTTTTGTTTTAATTGTGGTATACCCACTCTGTTGTAAGAACTAGAGTAAAATACATCTTCTATATACACTTATTTTTTAAGCCTTGTTGACACTCTGGCTGCAAAATCATACATTGTTGGAGAAACAGTTACAGATGGTAATGTGAGAACAAAGTATTTTTTTAAACCTAAGAGTGCTATTGTAGATTGTATGTAGTGTACAGTATGAGCATGAATCATAACTAAACAATGTATATGTTTTAAAAATGCTATAATAGAGTTATTTGAAACAAAACTTTTCACTGACTTTGCATATTTCAGGAGTTCTATACATGCTATGTAATAAATAAACACAAATTCTATTTTGCTGCTGGTTCTATGAATTTATATTTGAATATAATGTGGGTATGTAAATGACATACTTGATAAATAGAAGTGTGTGGTCTGTGCTTGCTTTGCTGACCTACATAACCTATGACATTGGCATGATTACTTTGTGTTTAACCCAATTTTCTTACTATTTTTTAAATGCAGAAGTGTCCTGCTGAATATTACACATAACATGGTGGGTGTTGTTTAGAAATATATTTAATTGGTATAGTTCCTTATGTGGATCAACGTTTAGGTTGTGAAACACATTAGGAATAACACAAAATTGACACAGGATTACTGTGAGTGAATGTAGGCAGAATTATTATAGCAATCTCACCCCATATGTGGTTGTAAATTGTTTATGTTACAAGAAAAATGAAAGGGATCCAGCTTTTATCTGCTTGCAGTTTGGTACCATCTAAGTGGAAATTTACTTCTCGGTATGTTGATGTATGTTGATAATTCCAAGAGAATGAACAACTAGCATCCTTGTTTCACATTTAATACTCTTATGAATATAAGGCACAAATCAAATTGGCTGTTACATGTAAAAAGAATGTATGACAGGATGCTAACATTAATGCTGAGATGTAGACCAAATAGATGAAGATGACTTGGAAGACCTTTGAAGAGACTGTTAGACTTCAAAACAGGTCTATTAAGGCCTAACTCATGATGGACGATGATGAACATAAACCCTGAAACTTGTACGTAGTTGCAGAAGTGGTTTTGTACGCAGTTGAAGAATGTAACATGCAAGATTCTGTGACTAAAGAGGGCTGGTTGTAAAATCACTTGTGGGGGGGAGTGAAGAGAGCAATTTGGATGAAGTGGAGATTCATTAAATTTGACAAGAATTGCAGTGATTAAAGTGTGATCACATAGATACAGACAATTCTGTCTTAACACAACACTTTATTGTTTCCTTGTGATGCTTTAGGAGGTTTGGGTAAAGTGGGAGATATGACTAACTAACTGACTACATGGAGCAGAATCCTTCTTGAGAAGCTAAGAGGTTTTCAGCTAGTCAAATTTCCCACATTTTATGGAACCCAAAATTCATTACTATATTTACAAGAACCCTCCACCTGTCTCTCTTCTGAGTGAGATCAGTCCAGTCCATGCCCCTTCATGCCATTTCCTGAAGATCCATTATATCATTATTATTCCTTCTGTGCTTGGGTCTTCCAAGTGATCTTTTTCCCTCATGTTTCCCCACCAAAACCCTGTTTTCCCCTCTCCCCCATACATGCTACATGCCCCACCCACCTCATTGTTCTAGATTTGATCACCTGAATAATATTTGGTGAGGAGTACAGATTTTTAAACTCCTGATGTACTCTTCTCAGCTCCTGTGTAATGTCATCCCCCTTGGTCCCAAATATCCTCTTCAGCACCCTATTCTCAACACACCCTCAGCTAACGTTTCTTTCTCAAAGTGAGCAATCACATGTCACACCCATACAAAACAAGGGGGAAAATTATGGGAGATCTGACATTGGTGAAAAAGAGCCAGTGGAATAGACTTGTGGTTAGAATGGTTATAAAGAGAATTTTCACTGACATGGTAGGTCACATCTGATCTTATCATTCAAGGACTCAGTGTTGTCTGTGTTAACTGATAAAACAGCAAAGGTACTGCCATATATGCCATGAAGGCATGCGGTCGGGGCAGAGGTAGAGCTTTACACATTATTAACCTTGGCACTAGATGGCAGTGGGTGCTAAGCTTCTCACCCTGGCTGCTTTATCCCTGAGGAAAGAACGTCCAGTACCCATTGAATAGGAGCTTGGTTGGATGCCAAATCATCCAGCCTATAATATAGATGGTAAGGTTTCTATGTTAATGGCTGAAGATTTGGAATTCAGTTAGCCATTGCTGAATTCATTGATGCAATAGTTGGTTCCATGTAGTCAGTGAAGTTTGCCATATGTTAGGTTTGATGTAATGAATATTCTGTACATAAAGTGCCCAAACTGTTTAATTGTATGGTTTCAAGGCAGGCAAATCAGGTAGTCTCCTTGGTCTCCTGGCTGTCTTGAAGGATCACCAAATCTCGTGCTTTAATCCAGTAGCAATTTTTGCTACCACATGGTCTTTTATTCTACTTCAAGAAAATTCTACATGGCCATTCAGTACACTCCAACTGCTGTATGTAACATGTGCAGTTGGTCTTACTTTATTACCTTAAGGAACAGTTCAAGTGCTGTGAAATGTTATGCCACATGAGATCATCACACCTTTTGACCTGAAAAATCTGGAAATATTTTCTCTCTGTTTAATCCTGAAAATGCCCCAAGACCAAAAATTTTAAATTTGTATTTTTAATCACCCAGTCATGTCACTTTTAAAGTAAAAATGAGAAGTAGATCTTCATAGCACTGGTCCTTGGAAGTGTATACGAGTTATGTTGCTTGGAGGATGGAAAGTGGCTTTTTTAGAATCGGGTACATATTTGAGCATTAGTTTAAAAGAGCAGGGAGTGGAGAACATATACAGGGAGGGGCATAGGTAGGGTGATGTAAGTGGTGCTGCCACCCCAGGTGGTAAAGTGGACTACAGAAAGAATATTGGTACTTTGAAAGAACTTCATGGTTCAATGGATAAGATACTGGCCTAGCAATCCAAGATTCAGTAGTGTGTGTCCACTGGGTTCCAAGACTGTCAGCATTATAGAGATCTAGTGATACTTTCAAAACTTCAGTCATAAAGTTAGAAGCCAATGAACGTATATGTGTATATAATTTAGTATGCCCATAACTTCAGCCATGACAATTTTTACAACACTTATAATATTCAGTATAAGAAATTCTCAATTTGTGGCTCTCCATTGAACACAACAAATTTTAATAGCATAGTTCCTTTTATTTAAAATGTGGAGACCAGGAGATTTTTATTAGTGCACCAACAATTTGGCAACACACGACATTCCTAGTGATCTGAATTTTGGATTCTTGAACCCTGCGGGTGGGACCGATAGGTTGTCCCGAAACGTCGGTGAGAAACTACCGCTGCTCGTTGAGTAATAGTGCAGAAGAGTGCAGTTTTCTGTATTTCCGCCAGACGAGAAGGACAATAAGTACTGACAGAATGGCAGTGGTGATAGGCAGCAGGTTCGCGTCGCCAGAAAGAGAGCGTATTCGTTGTGGCGAAGTGAATCTTGACATGAAGATTGCCATCGTATGGAATGTGGAGCCGTGTAGTATGGTAGAAATCCACCGATGTTTCGGAGAAATGTGCTGTCCCGTGTAAGGTTGTAAGAATGAAGCTCTTACTCATTGAATAGGGAGGCAGCATTATGCTAGACACCACGGCGTCACATTTCCAGAAATAGTCACGGCTCTTAAGAGTCTCGGAAATACAGGTTGGTAGCGCTTGACGTATTTTGTAGGTGACTGGTGTTGTTGGTGACTGTTCTGTAGTATATCGGTGCAGAGGGCATGTTTACTCAGTGGTTCCAGTAGTTTGTATCAGAGAGTAGTGCCATGTGGCTTGGCTTGTTATGTAGTTGTTTGCGGTTGGAAGTGAATGTACTTAAGTTATAACCTAGATCATAGACCAGTGGTTATAATTGCGGGAATTGTTATGTCGGCTCTATACATGTCGTTGTGGTTTCTGTTCAGCAAGTTTTAAACGCGACTCCAATGCAGAACTCATAACATCTCTTCTGTAGCTAATGCTGTGTTTAGGTATCGTTAGCCAGTTTATTTGCAGAATGACATGTAATTGACAGGTTGTGTGCCCCTCTTCGGTAGGTCATGGGAGGTTTAGACCCAAGAATGACGTGTCAGTTCAGTCTTTATTGCTTGCTGTTATAAATATGTTACATGTGTGTGTTTATTAAAATTATCATTATTGATGACTGCACAGACTGTATAATTGAAGTATAGATTAAAACGTGTTCAACAGTACATGTGTCGGATATAACTTCAAAGGTTTATTCTGCGTCCATGGTTTTTTTTACTGATGATGAACGCCTCGTACCCATTTGACATTCAGAAGACCGTGCATCGTGATATATTCTTATAATAAAATCAACGAGATGCACTAATTGCACTAATTTCTCTAATTTATTTTTGGAATAACTCTATATATGTTTCAGACTGGTTTTCTGTCCATAATCAGGAGTCTAGTACTGTATACACGGCAATAGGTATATGTCATACAGGATGATCCCGTTAACAAGCAGTCAGCAAAACCTGTATGACATATTCCTATTGCTGTATATACAGTACTAGTCCGAAACATGTAAAGTTCTGTTCCAAAAATACATTTGAGAAATTAGTGCATCTCGTTGGTTTTATTATAAGAATACCTTGTGCCCAGTTTGTGGTTATGTTCATAATCTGTAATCATACTTTCATGTGTCTTATGTTGATGGTTCATTAGCTGCCACACAGAAAGCTGAAAGTTTTCGCATGCCTACCATATAGTTTTTCTATTGTAAACAATATTTCCATCACAAAAGTTCCATGGTTCCCAATACATTGCCATACATAATTTCGGGGCCACTACAAGAGGTGTTATACCCACCTCACATATTACAAATTTTGAGCACCTGTTTTGTCAGGTGACTACATTTTGTATGGTGGTGCCTAATATTGTTAGCATAATTACTGAAGTTTCTTTTTCTGTACATACAAAATGCACCTGGCAGGAAGCTCTAGATCACAGGCCATTCCAGAATTGTGGGCCTCCTATATGAAACTTTCTTCATGTCACCTTTCTGGCACCCAGAATTTGGAGGCGGGTCCTAAATTTTTGGAAAATTTGTGGACCTCTGTATGAAGTGGTTTGTTCTGATTATAAGATATAAAGAAGCACCATACACAATTGGATGGCCTTCAGTTGACACACAATTCCAAAGAAATTTTATGACAGTTCATTGGTGCAGAAGTTGAAATGGGAAAAATGCTGAAATACTCTTACCAGGTTCCTTTTCTGTTTCCTTAAGGGAGTAGAATAAGAAATGGATGACAGTGGTGAAAGTCAAGCTCTGCTTATGAAAGAATTTGTGTCAGAAAATGATGTATGTAGAATTGATAATGGTTCAAGTTCGGGAGAAGAATCGTACAGCCATTCAGATGGATGGTGGTGTGGAACAGGCACCGGTACTGGTTCCAGTTGCAGTTCCTCGTCATGCTTTGCATCTGACTCTGATAGTGGGTAAGTTGCTCTTGTACCACCGGGTGCCAATGTAACTTCAGTAATTCTAACATTCATTATTTTTAGGTAATGTAATTGACTTTTTATGTGCTGTAATATTAGTGGATATGTCAGATGATTAAATGGTGTTTGAGTAGTTTACAGTTTAGTCATCTGTTGACCAAGACTAAGCTGGTTTTTGAAAGCAGTCTCAAAACCCACTGTCACATTCCTGGACCCATCATAGCTTCGTTGTAGTCCCTTTTACTTATTTACTTACTTAGTTACTTACTTACTTACTTAGTCACTCACTCACTTACTCACGCCACGGAGCATGGAGTCCTTCTTGAGAAGCTAATAATTTCTTAGCTAGTCAAGAGATTCCCTGCGTTTTATGGAACCCAAAGATTCATTACAGCATTCACAAGTGCCCACCACCTGAATCTATCCTGAGCCAGATTGATCCAGTCCATGCCCTTGCATTCCACCTCCTGAAGAGTCCTTATTACCTGTTTTTTTTTTATTCTTGTCAGACCCCAATTATTTTTTTTTGGTTCTTGTCAGACCCCACATGGCTTGAAGGTCTCTTGGAGTGGATCAATTGAGTACTTTGTCTAGACAAGCTTTTACCCTCCTATATGGTCTGTTCCTACAACTAGGATGTGGAACAACACTGCAGGAGGTGATACAAGGGCGGAGAATCTAAATGATTTGAAAACTGTAGTGAGATTAGAGAGGAAAGTCTTGCATCACCTATGTTATATAGTGTGGTAATGGATGAGATAGTAATAAGCATGAGAGAAGGACAAGACTATATGTCAGTTTAGATAATTCTGTGGTTATGAAATTGAGTTAGAAAGCATGGGACATGGAAAGGATGAAGTGTAATAATCATAAAGTAGGGACAGAAAAAAACACAGGTAAATTCTTACTGGTCTGATAACAGTAATATATATATATATTATGTTTATGTTTTCATTGATGCATTGAGTACATCCCTGGACATATTTGTGACTTTTATGATATCGCAGTTTTATGTTAATGACGATTGTTTTAATGTGTAATTTGCTACAATTTTTTAGTTTTTTCTTTTTTTCTTTGAAAGATCAGAGCCAGACTGGGAACTGGCAGTTGATCCAAGAGGAGAGCTGTTTTATATAGAGTCAAATCCACTTGAGAAATCACGACACAGTTCTGCAGAAGTGGTAGAAAAGGCAGATACTCCTAAGTTCCTTGGCAAGCTACATCAAAATAGGCATACCACAAGAGGTTTGTAAGTTAAAACTGCAGAGTTATTGTTAACAGTTTCAACAGGTTTTTTTCTGTTTGACATGTCACTGAGATCAAAACTGAGGATTCATCTTTTAATGATTATATTGCTGCTGATCAGGATAATGACAAGTAAGGTGGAAACTCTTTCCTTTCAATTTTCTGTACCTTTTTTTTTGATGTTCATTTCTTGCAGATACAACTCTACCAAGGGAAAAACTGTATAATGTGGTAGTTTTCTCCTTGATTTCCTCATCTGTCACCTTGCTGCCATCCCTTTTCCTCAACACACCTTCAAGGCACACGCCTGATGCTTCACTTTACCAAGTCTTACAGCAGCGTTTGACTGAAAAGTTTGAAAATGAAATGAAATATTTTGAATTTAAAACATGGACTTGCCATTTGAAGTTCAGAATTGGTGGTGGGTAATAAAATTATTTGACATTGGACAGTAGACGTAGATGGAAATGTGCCATGCTGCCCAAACTATTGTTACCTTTCACACAAAAGTACAAAAATGTCTTTAACAAATTTTAACTCTCATTAAGCTGTGTTAGATATCTTAATGCATAGAGTAAATTTATCAGTTTATCCTGCTTGAATTTCTTGTGGTAGGTGACAGATACACCACAGGTAAAGTGAACGTAAATATGAAATCCTTGTGTCCAATGCTACTGGCTGTTAGGTTTCGTGAACTTGAAGGTGCATGTCAGCATTATTCTCTGCTTATCAGGCAAAAAGTCTGAACATGTCTAGTGTTAGGTGCATTTGAGAGGCTAAATATTTGACAACACTGTCTTTGGCTTATAGTTGTATGTTCTTTGGTGTCTGTAGACCAAGAATTGGAAGCTTTGTAACACTGTACATTTATAAGTTAAGCGTACATGTACATATAATTTCTACAAACATAAGATTATACCATAGATCTAACTATATTAACATATAATAGCAGAACCCATGTACCCACACCACCCATCCTACATAACACATGCGAGATCTCGTGCCCACCTCACCTCTCACCTCCCCACTGTATACAACCCACGTAAGTTGAGTATAGCTACTTACTAAGTTTTTTAATTTCTCAACCTAAAGATGGCCAATGTCAAGTGCTGAACCATGTAGTTGTTCTTTATGTAATAAATTCTATACATATAACTACCATCATATAGTTGTGTTAGACAAGTACATGCACTCCAATCTAGTTTATTTACGAACACAACGGGGATGACGAACCTTATGATGATGGAGTGTATTATTTGTAATGTGGCCCACAAACTTTTTTCTCAAGATTTGGTTCACATGCACAAAATTTGCTCATCACTGATTTAGTGCCTTCATGTCATAGTGCTTGATTAACCACAAGGAAAACTTTATGTTTTCTTACCCTTTAAAGTGGTAAATTTTCTTCTAAACACTCATAGACTTTTACATTTTGAGCACCGTCATTAGCCATTTCCAGTAAAACATTTTGCTGGATACCAAAATAAAATGTGAAATGAAGCTGTTTATAAGCTGTTGGTGCCAACAGACTGATGACATAAGAAGGTAGGCTGTCACATACACCAAGCCTTCGTGCCATTTTATGGTAGATGTTACCACACTACAGCCCTGGTGTGACAAATGTATCTTTATTTGGGTGCTGCTGTTGAAAGTAAAAGCTGTAATACCAAATGACTCTATTCATAGTGCTGAATGTGTCATAGTAGGAAGTCATATTTGTGCCCATTATAGAAGCACTAATTCCTTCATGGTAGAAATGTTACATGCTTTCCTTTGGTAGGCAAGTTGGCACGTCTTATAAGAAGAAGAAACAGTAAACGGCGGTGGAATAAGACTATCACTTCAGGAGTACAAAATGAGTCAGCATCGCAGACCCAGTGTGAGGCGGCTCATATCCGAGCAGCCACCGTAAATAAAGTTACATTCCAGGATTGGCAGGTGCGTATGACAGCAGTGTGCAGTTCTGTGAGCTGCGGTTAACTGTTAATTACTTACAGTTACAGTTCAGTAGTGTGCCTCTTCTCCCTGATCAACTCACACACTATTGTCACATAAGCATGACTGCACAGTGGTGGGAGTCACCCAGACAGTAGGTGGAAGAGACATTTAGTATGTATTTATAAAGTTAGAGGTAAAGGTAAAATTCACCCTAGAACAAGTCACGAAGGCCTATAGGGGAAGCAGATGTATATCTCTACTCTTTGTTTAAACCTTGGCACTATATGGGGTGGGTGGTCAGTGCCACTCTCCGGCCGCTTTATCCCCAGGAAAGACCCAGTACCCATTGTATAGGAGGCTGGCTGGGCCCCAGGGCTGGTCCGGATAGGTGCAGAAAACCTCGTCCCTACCAGGATTTGATCCCGGACCACCCAGCCTGTAGGGAGTCGTTATAGCAAGTACACTCTCCTGACTGACAATGTGTGTTTATCTTCAACAAAAGTACTCATTGTTATTTTAGGGAATAATGTATCATCAGCTGCAGTTTTTACAGCATGTCTTGTTGGAAGTTTTGTATGTGTGATGTAAATTAAATACATACATTTTGTTTATTTCTGTACCTAGGAGGGTGAGGTGCGTGAAGTGAGCATTTCAGTTGATCCCCGAGGTCGTCACAACCTCGGTCGCCGTGCAACACTGTGTGAAGCTCTCCTTGGGTTAGTGATCAGCACCTTTGCAGATGAGACACGTATTATGGTTGCTGGATTCATTCCTAATGGTGAAGCCATTAAGCATCGCAGTATAAAAGTTGGTATGCTCACAATAACAGTCTGAAATACATGGTTTTTCTTGGGAGTGAACTTTATGTGTCATGTTAGCACATATTTGTTCATAATTATTTATGGTTACATATTTTACCATTTTAGTGGTAACTGCTTTGAAATGTAGACTGACTGCCCCATTTTAATACTTCTGATTGTATGTGAATTCTTTTGTTTCTGATATGCTTTATGTTTAAACATATATTAATTAATCATGGTGAAATCAGTGACCCCAGACAATTCAGGGAACAGGTGCATGCTGGACACAGAATGCAGTCTTGACATGCACAGAAATTTTTTGTTGCCATCACCATGTTCATGCCAAACCAGGACCCACCTATTTTTCTCTCCATTGGATATAGAAGTTTATTTCTTTGCAGTTAAAGCAGGTGGAGCCAGAAGCTGACCACATAGTGCTGTAAGAGTGCCAGCTTGGGATGTGTAGAACTTCACCTGACTTCCCATACATTTTTATGATATGGTGCTTAGGTACAGGGACAACTTACAGTGAAATTCAGTATAATGAGTAGCCATCTATTTCCTTAGCTCCATCCAGTTCGTTTGTCTCATTGGTCTCTGCTTTCTCTTTCTGTTTATGTCAGGTTGTGTGTGCATTGTTGGCCAACTGTTTTGTATCTACTTTGTCAGTTATACGAGGGTCGTACCGAAAGTCACGAGCAACAGTTTTTTTGTAAAGTACCATGCTTTATTATTGACAAACCAAATACACCACATTAATCTACAGACCTTTCTTTATTTTTCCACATAATCACCACTTCTTTGTACACATTTTCCCAGCGTTCTGGGAGTTTGAAAATTCCCCTTCTGTAAAATTCCGTTCCAGCCTTCCGAAGACACTGACACACTGCTTTCTGAATTGCCTCCGTTGTCTCATAATGTTGTCCGCGCAGCTAATCCTTCACAAATCTGTAAAGATGGTAGTCAGAGGGTGCCAGATCAGGGCTATAGGAGGGGTGTGGAAGAACTTCCCACCCCATCTTTGCAATTGCTTCCGATGTGAGGCGAGCGGCATGGGGGCGAGCATTGTCATGCAGGATGATGATGTTTCGTCCCGGACGTTTATCACGCAATGCACGACGGAGCTTGTGCAGTGTCTGGACATAACGAGCAGCAGTGATGGTTTGCCCAGGTTCCAGGAATTCGGCCAAAATCAACCCCTCTGCATCCCAGAAGACTGTGCCCATCACC
>Ga0136643_10001781_pt1 | contig 26939 bp, 8 predicted proteins | sample TergutLab28metaG_FD_96883 | JGI IMG/M metagenome (GOLD analysis project Ga0136643, IMG submission 96883) | Labiotermes labralis P1 segment gut microbial communities from Petit-Saut dam, French Guiana - Lab288 P1 (version 3) (version 3) | ecosystem: Host-associated > Arthropoda: Insects >... | reverse complement strand
TGCAGTAACATACGTCTTGTTCTCCTGAAGATGGGCATAATGATGCCCGAAACATGTTGAGAAATTGTTAAAAATAAACATCTAACTGTTGCATCTTGTTGGTTTTCTCTCTCACTCCACAAACACTCTGTACTTCTGAGACGATAACACACTGAGATCTAACCAGCAACCTACGGTGAACTGTTAGTCACACGAGTATGACACGTGACAGTTGGCTTGTTACATCATGTCCAGACTACCTCCTACAGGCCTCCAGTGACTCATATACCATATGCAGGCGTTTGCAGTCACATAGTCTGATGCAACGCAAAATGTGTGGGTGATAAGAGAAATTCTGGAAACACATCCGAATTCAGCTCACAAAAATACACCAGAAAGAGACATTTTTCCTCAATGCCAAAATCTTTGTTGACCAGTGTTATCTTTTATTGGATTTACACCTCCATTTCAAAATATGTTATGTAAACTGTTAAGAGATATCTGGTCAAGTAGACCCGCATTCAGGGTTCCAGTTGACAATGTACGCTTGAAACCATCCCTAATAATAATAATAATAATAATAATAATAATAATAATAATAATGGAGTCGGGATAGCTGAGTCAGTATAGCGACTTGCTACGGGCTGGACGGTCCGGGGATCGAATTCCGGTGGGGGTGAGGTTCTCCATACTCGTCCAAACCGGCTCTGGGGCCCACCCAGCCTTCTATACAATGGGTACCGGGTCTTTCCCTGTAGTTAAGTGGCCGGGGCGTGACGGTGACCACCCACCCCAATCTAACGCCGAGGTTAAAGAAAGAGTACAGTGATACCTGTACTCCCACTTTGGGCCTTCGTGGACTGTTCTACGATGAATTTAAAGTTTAATAATAATAATAATAGGATTTCAGGTTTATAAATACACGAAACAGCAATTTAGTCATTTTGAATCCTCTTCAAATTCCACCTTCATTTTTTTCACACCAGTTTGCTCTTGGAAACGGGAAAGGTTGAATACAACAGTTGCTGTTGTAAGAATTAGCCAGTATGAAGGACACAGGCGTTTTATTCCCTACGAGAGTCGTAACGTTCCGTCTTGCTACTCCAGACTTGTGGATCTCTCCCGTGGGACTCAACCACTCTGCTGAACCAAGTTTCCCCGCACTGGGTCTACCTGCCACTCTGATGTACGCTCTGGTGAGGGGGGTAGCAAAAAAGATCTTTGCATATTTACACGTTCTGCTTCAGCAGTAAATAATAGAATACATTTCGCGTTATATATTAATTATTCTGTACGAATCGTGTGTTTAAATATGCATGGAGTCTGGCTGAAGTACTGTGACTGAAATCTGCACTCTCCGGTAACTTAAGGAGCGACACATAGCCAAGCATTACGTTGCAGGTGTTGGTACCCCTGCTTTATGTTAGGCAGTTACCGGGTTTCTGTTTCGGCAGGAAAAGTTCAAGTACCTTGCTTTTTGACTGGCCAGTAAGCCTACGTATTTGGTGTGTCAAACTGCAGTACTCTACTGTTGTTAAGTAGTTAATAACAATTTCCACAAAACTTTTAGAGTAACTGAACTAACTCAAAAATCTGAAAACTAAGAGAGAAAACAGAGTACTTCTTTGTAAGCTATTAGTTGCCAACGCAGTCATCAGCTGTCAAGAAGCGAAAGGTTCGTTACCATTAACAAATTCTATCGGCATCAGCAAATACACAATTTTGTATGTAATGCATTTTATTATTAATATATCGTTATATGTTTCGGCGAAATTGCCATCTTCAGGGGGCTTACATTAATGTAGTTAAAACGTACAAAAATAAAATGCTTTTGTAATAATCATGACATTTTAAATACTGTAAATTTTAAATAAATGTAGCACATTTTGTATGTACGAATATCTTACAATTATTTTGTTGCTCTGGTTTTTAACAACATTTGTGCAAGTTGCCTGAGAATTGCAATTATGCCGAAACATATAGCAGTAATTCAACAGTGAAATAATATATACATACATACATACATAAACACATATGTGTGGGTATGTAGGTATGTATGTACAATTGTACATTTTGTTGGTGCTGGTAGAATCTGTAAGTAATTCACAATATACGGAATGAGCAGTATGAAGGCTCATCACCATAATCTCAAAATTCCGAGTCACTAAAATTCGGATCATACGCTCATGTCTTATGCAATAAAGACTAAATGCTGAAGTTGATGTTATACAGATTTCTTGTCCAGTGAAATCTTTTGTGAGTGACTGTCGAAGGCTGTAATGTGTAAGAGTGGGACGGTGGAAGGGCTATGAGTGGATATCTTAGAAACAGAAGTTGTTAAGTTTTACCTTTGAAAGTTTAGCGATATTTAACTGTGCACTGTTTTAGTTTATCACAGCAATACTGCTGAATATTCAAGTCTTCTGGTATATCTCACCCTGTCGATTTAGCAGTCCTCACTGTGTCACCTCCCAGAAGACTTAAAACCTCTGCTTCTTTATTGTCGACGACTTTTTTTATGAGTTTAGATAAAACAAAGCTTCTATGAGGGGGAAGTTATGAATCAATAAACTTCTCATTCATTATAAATGCGTGAAAATTATTCTACTCATTGTACCAATTTATCATCAAATAAAATAATCTATTATTAAATATTTAACTATTCCTTTCCAAAACGGAATCGTGACTTGGATCTTGCAAATTCTCAATTCGAGCGCACGCAATACAGGACTGTAGGAGAAGTTGCCGCTACGATAGGGGAGGAGTGTGACTGTTAGCAGTGATAGTTACTGTGTAGTGCTTAATTTAGATCATTTACTGGGCAGACGTCAACACAGATGGAGCGCTGGCACTGTAATTTATTGGCCTTCTATTATTACCTCGAAATACAGCGATGTTTAGCGTGTATTACATGTTGTATTATTCATCGAAATGTCAATCTACTGTCCTGAAAATATCCTGTTGTGTACGTGGGTTACCAAGTAAGTTAAGTTGTGTTAGATGAGGTTCAAAAGATCGTGATTGTGAGTGTTACCGTCCCGTGAGGTGTGACATCGTAGAATGTAGTAGCAATTTACCGATGTTTCCAATAGACGCACTGCCTCAATTTTACTGCTTTAGAATAGAGAAAGTGGGTCTGTCCGATACTTTGACGAAAGTTTAACAGCGTAAAAGCCATCAAAAAGCCAAAGAACGTAATTTTCAAATTACATTACTTTTCTTATATTTAATAGTTTTTCTCTTTTAATGGTGCCACAGAGTACCGCCCGGCCACACTGTTGTCTGCTGCATTTGAAGGTAAACGGTGTGATATATTAGAACGCTACGGCCTAAGTGCGTGTAGTGAAGTGTAAGTGTGACTCCACATATTTTTAACTTCGACGCATGAAAAGAAGTTAGGTACCAGTTTCATGTCCCGTGTCGCTCTGACCCTGAGAAAATGCTCACTGTTCTTGTTGCATAAGGGACTGTGTGGGTCCCAAGTCTTGTCTGTACTATTTACAGCACCACGGGATTTGAAAGTCGGCCGTCAACTCCGTAGTCTCTTCATCATTCCGTCATCTCTCATAGCTCCAGTTTTTCTGCCGCCCATTGTGTAAGAAGTTACAGTTCATGAAATTAATTTTTAGAGGCCTAAATTTTTCTCTCTGTGGACAAGTCCGGTCCACTACCGTTGCTTTAACCAGCTCCGAAACTACGTTATTGAAAAACGAACGCTGAAATCCTAGTCAATAACTTTACTAAGATCTTTGAAGATAGAGATTTTCACGATTTTCACCAGATGATTTTAATAGAAAGTATCATATGGAAGATGGAAGATGGAAGAATCGGTGTTGAGGAAGGGGGTTGTGATTCTTTGATCTGGTGTAACCTGACACGAACTAGGACGTGGTCTGTGTTAAGACTAGCCTTGGTTATTTCATGGTTTGGATTGGAGTGGTCTGGGTTAAGCTGTGGTATGGATTAGACTGGCCTGGGTTAGGCTGCGGTCTGGATTAAACTGACTTGATTTAGTCTCTGGTCTGGATTAGACTGGCTCAAGTTAGGTAGTGGTTTGGATTAGACTAACCTGGGTTAGGCTGTGATCTGGATGAAACTGACCTGGGTTAGGGTGTGGTGTGGATTAGACTAACTTCATTTAGGCTGTGATTTGAATTAGTCTGAACAAGTTTAAGCTGTGGTCTGGATCAGACTGGCCTGAGTTAGGCTGTGATCGGGATTAAACTAGCTTGGTTTAGGCTGTGGTCTGGATTACACTGGACTGGTTTAGGCTGTAGTGTGGATTAGACTGACCTGCGTTAGGTCCAGTTTGGATTTCTTTCAAAACCATTAATGAACTTTAAGTTTAAATAACAACGAATAAATGTTGACCTCTTCTGCAACCTTTAGTTTCTGAAGGAGAACTCAGTTTTGTGGAGTTCTGTATACCACTGTCCAACACATTCACAATCTCTTCTGTCCAACACATGCACAATCTCGTTTTGATGTTTGACTCCACTTACCGAAGCGCTGTGTACTCGTACTGATATGCCTAGATACCCGAAGTATGTTTTTTTCTGTAATAGTGCTTGGCCTTAAGGCGTGTCTGAATATCTCTAACTATATACGCAAGTGACGTCATTTCACTCCTGAAGACCCTGCGGAAAGTCATGCTTGAGACATATGCGAGATGTAGATCACTTTTATGTGCCCTGCTCCAGTCCGTGTTAACACCGGTTTTGTACCATTTCGGATTTCTAGGCTCATCTACTTACACCAGTCTTTCTCTCCATTCTTCCCCCACGCACTGTCTCAGTAATGTTACACTAAAAGCACACTTATCCATCCTGTCTTCACAGATCTCTCAAGTTTGTCGTTCTGTTTGCCTGTAACATCACATAGTGTTAGTGACTCGGACTTCTTTTTGCCACCTGAATCTAATTCTAATACATACTTTTTTAACCTCTGTTAATATTTGTGCAAATTAAAGCGCATCAGTAAGTCGCGTGCTCATAATATCGAACAATTTAACACCATCCAATTTCTCTTCCCGATCTTTGGTACCAAATTAACAATCAACACGGCGTCATACCACATACGCACTAATTTTATTTCTTATTTTCCTTTATGAATATGAAGCAGATTGAAGTAAAGTTTATACGTATTTTCACTCTTCCCTTTTTATGTGTCATTTCACTGTGCGGTCGGGAGGGTCAGGCTGTATAGCGTCGAAAGGTATAATGTTTGGTGGATGATAAAATGCGAAAAATTTGGAAGGAAGTGATAGTGGAACTACAGGGGCACTTTCCTGGTATTTTGGTGGAAAATACTGAGGACAACAACGAAAAATATCAGCACTGCCCCTAACCCACCAGAGACAGATTCCGACATCTACTGTATACATTGTAACTTCTACACCAACAAATTCGGTATTTCTAAATCCATCTCTCTGTTGTCCAGTTGGGAACAAACAGCGTATTTCATATCATCCGAGGCTGTGTATCTAACGGTGTGTAAACTGTCATTGTAACTATTTACATTGCAGGTAAAAGTAAACGCATGTTTGCTCCTGTAATTTCTAATGTCCTCAGCAATTACACACCTAAACTTCCCATGTATAAACCATCATATTGCGGGATAAGCATGAACATTGTTTGCAGTACAGTCTGTTGCATAAGCACAGTGCTGCATATTGTGGGATTCTGAGTGATGACGAAGTCTCTTTTGGTTGGGTTAGGTTACCAAAGTTTCGGACGATTTCATTGTCCCGACTTACTTCCTGAATTCCTCCATGCTCCTCCGTATAACACATCCTGTAACGTGTGTGGAAGGTCTATGCCCCTAAGAAAACCCTTATATTCTTCTCGTTGATTTCTTTCTTTGAATTATGTATTTTGGTGTATTTAGCGGAAAACTTTCGGAAGATACAAAATGTGAAAGTTTCTGTCAGGCGTAGCATTCGTTATGTTTGGTACTAAATAATTTGAAAACTCATAAAACCTAGAAAGTGTAAATTACTACTACTACTACTACTACTACTACTACTAGCCATGTGACCTCATATGATGGGCCGCAATAATGTTCAAGCACTGCTTCACCGTAACCTAATAACCGTAAGAACCAAAAACATATTTGTGATGTCAACATTTCACCTTGTTTCGAATGTTGTATTCTTTCTTCTGGTTGATAGCCCGGTGTCTGAATTTTATGTGCCGACGTTTCGGAACACTCTGTTCCATCTTTATAGGTGGTGTTTTTCCTGCTTACACCACTTAGGAATATGTAAAAGATAGAGTGTTCCGAAACGTCGGCACTTAAAATGCCCGGGGTCACCCAAAAGAAAGAATACAACAAAAAGACATTTCTTGACATGACGCATAAATGAAGATCTATCAAAACCACTGGTGGGCTGCCTTGTGGTGGTGACCGTGGATTTGGGTGTGATGTCACGTTCGATACAAATTCTATCATAAATTTAAAAATCGATGAACATGGCAACAGAGAAGTGCCTCTCTCAGTCACTCAATCACACAAATATTCATATATCGCGAGAATGCTACATCTGTCTTTTTGGGTTACATCCACTGGCTGATTAACAATGCGACACCAAAACACTGTGTTTTAGGTACTTTCACTGTCGCCATTATAAAGTTAATAGGACTTAAAGGACTAGATATAGTACTGTGGTTTATGTAATAGAACTGAATGTAGTTTAACTATTTATTAACTTTGTTTCAAGACATAGAAAAAAGTAATGTCCGAAACGTCTTGACTTTGGAACGTCCTGTATTTACATACCGGGTAAAGTAGGTCTGTAATTGAAGTGTCATAGTGATAGCAATAACAAAAATTCGTAATGAAATTTCCGAGTGCAATAGACACAATCAGATAATTGTCAGGAGCCATAATTCACTGCTCTCCCACTATTCTGAATGTTTGCCTGTACTGAGTTCAATATCATTCATAACACATAATTATGAGTCGCAATACAAACACTTAGGAATCGTAAGCAAACACAGAAACGACATTCGTTATCTCTTTCAAACAGTTCAAAATTATATCCCGTTTGGGACCATTGTTATTGTTACGCTACGAAAGAGAGCCTCGTGCGGTATAAATCGGCCTTAAAGTTCGCATGACCCAGATAAAATCACCGGCGCGTTTCCAAAGCCCACCAGCTGCAGTTATAACCTATCTCGCCCTTCTTTTCCCCTTACAACTCGGTGATATCTCCAACACACTGAACCCACAACTATCACACCCCCTAATTCTTAAACCTGAACTGGTATCTTTCGATATCAGGTGAGGGGATGAGTGGTGTAAGTAGTGTCGGCATTTAATTTTGGTCCATCCTTTGTTATGTGTGTGTGTGTGTGTATGTGTATGTGTGTGTGTGTGTGTGTGTGAACTGTCAGAGTTGGTGGTGACAGTTTTTGAACAGGCAGCAGACGGTATTGACACGTGTCTGATTTGGTGCTGCAGAGTGATTCCTTGACGTGACGTTAGCATGATAACGTATCGTGGGTTCAGTTTGTAGTAGCATGTGTACCGAAAACTCCAGTTTTATAAAAAAAAACACACAACCAAGAACATAAATACTCGCGGACAAAGGATGTTCGTTGTTTAACTTCTTCTACATATTTCGTACTTCCAGCCATCTTCACGGATGTCATTTTACGGTAAAGGAAGGTCTTCAAAACTAGTCATGCGCCGCATAACGACGTTTCGGTCAAACGAAGGACCGCAAAAATGGCGGTGGCCCCAAAAGATTATAATATTTTATTATAATGCTTACCATTGTGTTACAATTGCCTACAGTATTCAGCACCGTAACATGCTGTACAGGCTTTTAGCCTAGAAGAAATAGGCTATACCATATAGCCTAAGTGTGTAATAGGCTATACTACCTAGGTTTTTGTAAGTACACTCTATGGTGTTGACACAAAGACGTTAGCCTAACGACGCATTTCTCATAACCTATCTCCGTCTCTAAGCATGTTTTGTTTACTGTCAAAGTGATGATGGTTGACCAGGATAACGTAGCCGATATAGCCACCCGCTACGGATTGGCCGCTATGGGGATCGAATCCCGGTGATGGCGCACCCCTCCAGACCGTACCTGGGATCCACTCAGCTTCGTATAAAATGGGAAACGAGTCTCTTTCCAAGGGGTTGAAACGGCCGGGGCAGCCTATCCCACCTAGCATCGAAGTTCAAGAAAAAGTAGAGCTATACCTTTACTCCCCCTCTAGGCCTTCATGGCCTGTTCCAGTGTGAATTTTTCCTTTAGACAGGGAATGATGAAAGAAAATTAGTATGAGACACCTTGATGTAGATAAATACGATGAAATGATAAGGAAATCATATCGTTATGTAAATTAGCATTAACAATTGCTTGACGACTAGTCTTAATTTATAAATAATGCCCAGGACTCAATGACTTTTGACTTATTTTGCCCTTAAATATATTCACGGCTTTGGGCTTGTTAAGGTTGTTAACGAAAGGGAGAGTTATGTGTTGTGCAGTTGAAATTTAACCGTCTGATTGAAATGTGTGATTGTGAATCTTGTTTCTTATTCTGCCTTCAGGTATGTGTCATGTAAAAATAAAGGTCACACCGTAACTTGGACATGAAGTTTTAGAGTGAAAATGTGTACTTATAATCATTCTTAACGTCTGCGCTAGACGGGAGTGGGTGTTTAATGAAAACCTTGACGTTTTACCTCACGGAATGGGCTCCGATACCCATTGTACAGGAGTCTGGATAGGCCCCAGGGTCGGTTGGGACGGGTCTGGAGAAGAGGAAATCTCATGCCTCACCGGGTTTCGAACTCGTATTCGCTCTGACCTTACTTTGTCTCTGCACCGACTACGATTTTAAGGCCCTGTGTGGTGTCACTTAGTATTTTAAATTCTACCGACGTTTCGGAGGAAACTCCTTACTTGTTATTCACGTTGACCAATGGGCTACAGGCATTGGTTTGTAATTATAGATTCAGTAGTCACCAGTGGTGATATGATGTAATAACAATATACAATGGATGGTCCTCAGCGCGAACGAATTTTTTGGAAATTCTTGCCACGGATAGTAATTAAAAGAAGCTGCCTGCCATGTGCTGTATGGGTCTACAGTAAATAAGATGTATGTAATCCAAAATACGATGGATAGCGCTGCTACATTTGTCACTGAAATATTTTTTTATTTTATCAATAAAGTCTGAAGCGTGAGTGGTTGTGCACCCGAAGTGTAACAGTCATTGTTATGGGATTTTAAAGGTATTTGGAATACGTCCGACGATTGTTACCAAGTACCAAATTTGATGACAGTTTATTTATCGATTTGCTAGTCTTTATATTGAAATAGACTAAGTGATTCTGGGAAGTTACAGGACAGATTTGGTAACGTTTTCTAATAAACTTGCCAAGAGACAACAGAAAATTTTATGTCATTGTTGTCCTTGTGCATAAAAGCAGTTTCGAAACGATAGAATTCCGATTCTAGATGCGCATAAATCTTCACTCAAAATGTCTTAATCAGGAGGATACTGTTTCGTAATGGTAGCTAGATGTATATGTGTATATATATATATATATATATGCATGTGTGTTTGTGTGTGTGTTTGTATGTATATATCCAACATATGAATGTTCCGTGAAGAAGTATTCCCTTTCACACTACCAGGCAGTGACTTAGCAGTAAAGTGCGCATAACGGTGGTCTAGTTAAAACATTCGCTCTATACCTACGTGTGGTCAGAATTCAGTTGTGTGTGACTGGCCCTTTCAGCTCTGTGTTCCTTGTACCTGTCATGTTTTTACGTTGCTGTATTCCGGCAGGTCAGGCATTCTAAATCAATTACTTGCATTGCGACTTGCTGCTCCCTTGCTTGCGATAATGGCACTGGGTTGATAACAGTTATTTCTAAAGAACAAAGCGAGCGATAGCATTGGTTTCCTTTAACCCCAAGAAACTTTGTTTAATGTTATGGTGTGGTTATCCTATCGCACTCTAAATTTTATCCTCTGTGTGATAAGGGAAAACTAGGCGATATAGTGAATAGGCTACGTACTGAAGGACCTGGATATCGTGGTTCGTTTTTGGGCAAGGGAGAAGGCTATGTTTCTATAAGTAGCCCCGTGTCGAACTACTCTTCTTCAGAGAGCAAAGCTATTTGACCGTGAAACTGACGCAATGACCTACATGCAGTGTCGCGTAAGAATGCCTCCACTTCTTCTTTACATCTGCATGGTATGATTCTTATTGTAGGCCTGTGACATGTATGATCAAGTTTTCTACAACCCTATCTCTTTCACATGATCTAACAGTCGAATTTTGCAACATATCCCCTACTATCACCTGTTTTAATCGATAACCGTTATTACTGAGAACGATGAAACGATTACTGTTTATTTTAACTGATGAATAAAAAAACCGAATAGATGCCGCTTGATATTTCATTGTACTTCTTATAGACTCAACATGTTTCGAGCATTAATATGCCCATCATCAGGACCTCGCAACTATGATGTCGCGAGCTCCTGATGATGGGCATATTAATGCTCGAAACATGTTGAGACTATAAGAAGTACAATGAAATATCAAGTGGCATCTAGTCGGATTTTTGATTCATCAGTTATCACAATAATGCACGGTACAATAAACACCAGACTGTTTATTTTGTGTGGTTCATATGTAAGTAGCATAATTTATATATCTTCCAGTCGTATAGTTAAGCGATTTCCGAAAAGTTTCCACACTAAACTTCTGGATCAATTTTTTCATTTGCATAATCATAACGTGCTTTCTGTAGTTATAAGGCGAACAGTCATTATGTTTCTCGTATTTACTCTACATTATTTAAATAATCAGGTTTTTTGAAATTCGTATAGTGACGTAAATGTTGACTGTTTAAATTTGTGTCTATTTTTTTTTAAAAGAATTACAAACGTTTAACGCTTATCCTGCTAGCTTGAAGAATATGGTGAGCTCCTAATAATGCCAGCAAATGACAGATGGGATTTAATTTGGCGTTTAAAGGGGTAATAACAACTTTGAACCAGACTGACGTAAGACTTCAGCAGGATACACGGCTGTGCACTGTATCGCGCTGATCCGAGACTTTCGTTAGCCCACATATTATGTCTGTGTTGTACTTGTGGGTCTTTCAACTTGCTAAGCCGTAGTTTACAATTTCGATAGTACTTTTTTTTCCAAGTGAAGTGACGGGATTTGTGTTTTGCATTATTAAGCAAGATTTGAGGTTCTCAAGGTTTCGTCTACAAACGGTACTGTCATGCGGGATATGACGTCGTGTTGTCTAGTGGAATTGCGCCAGTGTTTCAAGAGATCGAGCTGCCGCCATCATCATCTAATCGTTGTCGTCTTTTCCCCTTTACTGATGATGGAGGGAGCGGTATAGTGCGAAATGTCGGTTCATTGCTACACGGAGCCTCGTACCGGAAGACGCCAAAGTTTGTCGTAGTAATCTTTACCTTATCTTGAGATATTGGGTGAACATCTGTCCAGTTGATGTGTTCTGTTACTTCCTCTGCAAGAAGAACTTGCCAATTAAGGGTCAAATATGGGTATTTTTAAAAGTTTTCTTTTTTTGTGTTAAACACTGTTTTTCACCATGGTTTATATGACTAGAGAATTTCTCAATATTCTTCTTACAGTAAGATCCATGCCGTTAATTATGAATTGAATACCGCGTTTGAACTTTAAAACACCAAGATTAACCTGAATTACATTTAAATACCCAGTCCTTACCGCGCAGTAAACGCACTTGTTCTCGGGTATAAACACCACTCAGTTAATGCTGTATAAGGAAATAATCGCTGTTTGTTCTCAGGTCCACACAAAACACATAAATACACTGTGTGAGCAGAACGTAGTTTTTTTTTGAACGCAAAAGCTGACGGTATAAATAGTTACCACTGGTTACTAAATAACATTTTAATGATACAAATTTATCATGTTTTCACACCGGTTGTTAATCAGAGGATGGCATTTTTGTCTCTTAAACCTTGTAGTGTAGAGTACGATTAGTTGTATTTACTCCGGGACTTCAGAAGTCCATGCTTCCTCCATCTTCGGGGTGATGTAATTTTGTGTAGGTAGATGCACACAGCCAAAGGTGGGGAAAAAGCAAATTATGCAGCACGTCGTAAAACCCAGGAAACTGTAATGTAATAAAGGTTTATCGCTTTATAAGCTAGTGGCTGTGTATGTAGGTAGTTACATACGTACATTATATTGATTCTACAATGAAATATTAATAACAGTTCAGAGCGTAATGAGGTAAATGTTAGGACATGCCGTGTTTGGTCAGTAAAGTATCCCACCAAATCTCAACAAGTCATATGTTCCTTCAGGCATTTACAAACCTACCAACAAAACTAGAGATTATAATAATTTCGGATGGCCATGTTGCTTCCATCTTCAGCGCTGAAGAGCTACATTCCTAAGTCCGACGAAGACTGTTGTCCAGGTACACTGTGGGCACTCCATGGCTAGTACTATGAATAAAAATTTTTGACGTTACCCTAATTTATGATTAAAGAATTAAATCTAATCATGAAGACGCCAAATTTCAGGCTGTCACACCGGGATATGACGCCATGAATGTTAGTTCGTATATACACAAGACATCAACGTTTCGGAGATACCTACTGCCTCTGTTTTCTGGATATTCCAAATGAAATGCGAAGTTATTTTTATGAGTAGCTTTTTTTGCGAAACCATGCAGGTAATTCGTAATATAATTTTGTGAAAACAGTGTGTTAGGAACATTTAAATTGCATCTCTTCTTTCACATGTACGTGTCTCTTGGGAACACGTTTTCAGTGCGCCCTCTGGCTGCTGAAAGCGCAACTACTTCCATGCTTGTATGTACGAACCAGGCAAAAAAATTGCATATTTTTTGTTTCCTTGTCATTTTAGTTTAAAGATTTAGAATATGTTTTTCTTAAATTGGATTCAACAATTTTGTGTCGAGGTGATGTAGCTCAGTCAGCGTAGTGACTAGGCGTGGCCCGGACGTTCGGAGTTCCAACCCTGGCAGAGGCAAAGAAATTATTTTAGCCACAGCATCTGCACCACGTGGGGACCGGGATAGCGCTGTCAGTATAGGGACTCGCTATGGCCTGGATGGTTCGGGGATCGGATTGCAGTTGGGGCGAGATATTCCCCACCTGTCCAGACCGGCCCTGATACCCACCCAGCCTCCTCTACAATGGGTATTGGTTCTTTCACGGGAGTAAAGCGGATGGGGCTTGGCATTGACCACCCACTCCCATCTAGCGCCGAGGTTAAGGAAAGAGTAGAACTATACCTCTACTCCCCCTCTGGGCCTTCGTGGCCTGTTATAGTTTGAATTTTATCTTACCTTTATCTCTACCATATGTCATGTCCAACTAGACCGATCTGCAGTGATAACCAAAGACTTAGGTGCTAAAGAAATGCGTCACCTGGTCGCTAATGATGAAATTAAGAATACATGGAAATATTGCTCAGTTAAGTACAAGAGTAACTTCCTCATATTTGTCATATTTGTAAGATTTGGCTCTGAATGTGTCACAGAAAGAACGTACGTACTGCGTTACATGAACCACTTTTCTCCAGCGGTGTCTTTATTCCTTCGTTTCAATAAGATGGAAGTGTTGTGAATATTTACAGGTTTCAATCATTCTTCTAGTCGGTTCGTTTCAAATTTGTCTGAAACTTCCCTGTCTGGTTTAGTAGTAACGACAGACTGCAAACTGCTCCCTGTTAAGAATTAAGCACAACAACAATAAAATTCCGTATGGTGAAATGCAGGTCTGAATCCACCCATGCACAAAGGAATTTCTCGAAAATGGTGCAACTTTTAACACTACTAGTAAGTAAAAGGACTTTCTCTCTCGGCCTAATAACACATACATCGCACTATATACATTCGACGTTTCGGCACCTACTGCTTTCTTCATCAGGTGAACAGATAGAATCTTAAATAAAATCGGCACATAAATAAATACTCGAGTTTTTTACCTCGCAACACATGAAGCAAATTGACAGGTTCACGTTCCGGTCGCTTTTATCTCGAAGAAGTATCACCTGGCATTCAGTGTATAAGGGGAATGGGTGAGACCAAGAAACGGTCCGGGTAATTTTGAGAAGAAAAATCTTGCCTCCTTATAAGCAACGGACCCAAAATCTTCAGTCGGTTTTCGCGTAGCTGCGTCATTGTCTGTAATGGCATACCTCGTATCCACTGGTCGTGAAATCTGTTACTTAGTACTTGTTCCCTTTTAAAGGCGACTACATCCTGTATTTGTCCATTAATGTGCCTGCAAAATAACATCTAAACTGACGGAAAATTTACTGCGTTTTCACTGTCACTGGTGGCGAATAAACCGGGTCATACGCCATACGCGTCAATTCCTGTTTAAAATTTGGACATAAATTTCTGTTAGTGACTGTCATGTCGGTTGTTATCAAAAAACGTATGTCCGTGGCAGAGTGTGATATGGTGATGTGGTGATATTAACGTCAGGAATCATCACCCCTGAGTCGGACATTGAAAGCATTTTATGTCAGTAAGGCATGGACGCGATACAGCTGAAATGGAATGCGCTGGAAATCACTTCCTCTCTCACGGCTTCCAGTTCCATGGAGCTGTGTCCTTCGGAGGTAGTCAGGTTGTCAAGAATGCCCTTTACGTAAAGAGGAATTATATCGTCATTTTAACAACAACCGATCACTCTTTTATATTCTGATCTAAGTGCAAACCACAAATTTGTCTCTTTAGTAGTGAAACCTAAAGACAACTCTTTAGTCATTTGGTTAATCGATTTTTACTGAGAGCTTAGTCTAAATAAATATATAAATGGGGTTCCGTCCTTCGTCTTTTATCCACAGACCGATCTATGAAAAATGCAGCGTTACTTACATACAACGTTGAAAGCAATATTCTACATAAACTAACATGAAGGAATGCCGAGTGTATTGTCACATCTTGTGTAGGAACTGCCTTCTAAAACGCGTTATTGAAGGAAAGATAGAAGTGACGGGAAGAAGAGGGAGAAGGCGTAAACAGCTACTGAATGACCTTAGGGAAACGAAAGGATCAAGTAAATTGAAATAGACATGTCATAAGACTGAGTTCAGAATAAATAGCACAGTCGGTACAGTGACGAACTGCGTCTGTACAATAGACGAATAATGGTCTGATTATAGGCAATAGGAAGAAGTTTTCCTTCTGAAATTCAAGATCGGGTTTGGAGCTAACCCATCCAAGTATACCAAGGGTAACATGATCTGTTATCGCGGGAATGAAGCGAGAGTGGCGTGAAGCTTACTGTTTCTCTCTACGTAGCGCCGAGAATAAGAATCTGTGGAGTTATAGCTCCGCTTCCACTATACCCTCATGGGAAGTTGCTTTATTAAACACAGTGACAACCTTGCCGTTAACACAGTGTTTCACTGTGCTTTTTTTATTTAATAATTGTCCAACGAGGTGCAACACAAAACAGTCTCTTTATTATTCTGCAAGTTCACTCTACATGTTTCGGGTGCTAACCACACTCATCATCAGGAGTACACAAAACTGTAACTACAGCCTCCGATACTGGTCATATTTTTGTGCAGCTACCTCCCTCCAACGTGGCCAACTGGCCACGTTGGAGGGAGGTAGCTGCACAGTACTGGAGGCTGTAGTTACAGTTTTGTGTACTCCTGATGATGGGTGTGTTTGACACCCAAAACGTGTAAACTGAACTTGCAGAATAATAAATCGACTGCTTTGTGTTGCATCTCGTTGGACAATTATTAAATAAATTTTATCAGCGATGCACAGAGCCATGAACATAAAGAGTGAACACTGCGTTTTTTTTTAAATTTCTTGAAGGAAACTTAGACTCGCAAAAGACTTTTCAAAGAAAATGTTTACTTATTTATTTATATGTTATATAATGTCAGTGGGAGACCGCGGTGGCACGGTAGTGCTGTGCTACAAATCGGAAGGTCGATGGTTCGATTCCAGATAGTGTCATTGGAATTTTTTATTTACATAATACTTCCGATTGCAATATGGCCCTGGGGTCGACTCAGCCTCTAACAGAAATGAGTACCAGGAGCATTTCCGGGGGGTAAAGGCGGCCGGTGCTTAAGGCTGACAATCTTATCACCATCCCGTGCCGTTGTCATGTAATCTGGGAACCTTAATTTTCTGGAACCCTCTGGGCCACTCCAGGCCTGTAACGGGACTGCTTTACCTTTTACCTTTACAATTTCGTTATCCTTTCTCGACTGTAGAGACTCGACAAGAGATAACTGATGTATGTCAAACAGCAGTTCTGCAGGCCTGCCTATCTTTTCGTTAATGTGATTTAAAAGATTGCCATTCTTTTTTAATCTTCATTTTATGCCTGTTTATTCTGGTTGTAAATCTTAACTTTTCCTTCCTCTATTTCATGTCGGGATACACCTTGCGTGTTTGCTGCAAGTAGGAATTAATAGAGTGATTGCATATGGCAATACCTTAAAACGATGAATGTAAGATTTACGGGTTCAGCGATGCACTGTGCTAAGTGTAGCTGAATTACAATGACAGAGCTAATATGACACTAAAAAAAAAATACTGGGTTTCTGGATTTGACCATATTCTGATATTCAGAAAAGAACAGATTTTGGCAACAGAATCTGTACCCATCTTCAGGAGGAATCTTGAAGTTATATGCTGCGTTGCGTCAGGTTAAAAAAGAAGCTGGAATAAAACACATTTGGTGCGTGCAGAACGAAGGACTGCTAACTCTGTTACAAAGCGTGTTAAAGAACAGCTACGAAGTGCTGGAATTGTTCTCATCATTGTTACACGGCCCACAGTTTGAAAAGTTCCCAACAGAATTCGAAACTTCTCCCCGTGGGCTGTAACCTTACTGACATACATGCAACGTAACATTCCTGCCATTGTGGCTAACTAATGGAGAGACATGCAAAATTACCCTTACAAGCCTCCTTTGCCCCACTCTCTCTTGCTATTCTAGAAGGTTGAGATTTGGGTTAAAGTTCGCTCTTGTTTATTACCAGTGTAGGCAGACCCGCAGTACGAACTCCCACCGGAGTACTTCCGGTTGTAAATTAGCATGTGCCAGGGTGCGAGGGATAGAGAGAAGGTGTCTTAATGGACACATTAAGGCACGTGAATGGAGGAAGGAAAAGGTGTGCTGGTTGGGAAATATTGCAGCGTACTGGGCAGCGAGTTGCATGCTCTTATAATTAACGCCGCTGTCCGGGATGGCATGATTACAAGGTGCCTGGTAATTCATCAGGTTGGGACCGGAGTTGTTTGGTTGTCACGCCGGCCTTTGTCGGGTGCTGGGGGAGTATTCTGTTAGCCTATTGATGTGATTGTTACAGACTAACGTTTGACAGCTTTTTGTTTGTACTGGGGCAATGGATGTGAATAGTTCTTGTTTCAGAGACGCGTTGTGGTTGCTTTGTATTATAAATAGGAGCATTTGATGTTTATAAACAGTGGGTGCAGACGTTTGCAGCTGTTGGTGATTTAAAACATTGTTTGTACTCGCGCATTATACAACAAGCAAACCTTGCTATTGTGTCATTGTACAAGGAGAATCAACAGCAAACGCTCCTGACCTCTCGTCTACAACTTTTATGAAATATTTTATTATTATATTATTGTCTTTCCTTCCTCTCGCTTTAATGTCACAGTATACAGACTAACAACTAAGATTTTAATGAAGGAACAGCATTTAAATCGATAAAGGATAGCTCAGTCAGCATAGTGAATAGGCTAGGGGCTGGACTATCTGTAGTTCAAACCCCGGAACGGGGAAGAGGCCTATCTCTCCTCTGCGGGCTCTAGACCGGTTCTGATGCCCACCCAATCTAGTATTCAATGGGCACCCTGGTCCCAGTGGAAATCGGCGGCAGCGTGTGAATGACCACTCATCTCCATCTAGTGGACCTACTCCCTCTACATGCTTTCATGGCGTGTGTTTGGAAAATTACTTTTCACTGCATTTAAATGAAGAAACGAAATGGAATAAAAAAATAAGAAAATATTGCGTCTGAGGTTTCTGATTATACAGGATGTTCTTCCGCAGTTCACGTATATCTTTTTGATAGCTGTGGATGCCGTACATTTTGGTAATTGAACTAAGGAAATTTCATGATACGTTTGAATGTTCTGTGGCACTAGGGTATAGATATCTGCGAGTAGACATTTCGTTTTTTTCCTTTCAATATTATTGTAACAATTCAACAGCTGTTTAATCGCGGAAAGCGTCTCTAAATAAGCACACTTAAAACCACCCTTTCCGCTGCTATAAATTACAATTTTTTACACTCTTGTACCGTCGATATGACTTAGAAATAGCCAATTGGAAGTTGTGTGGGGAGAGGTTATCTTGGACTAATTTAAAGTGTATTGGTCTGGACGTACTGAGTAAAATGGTAAACAAATTAACTCCGTATAATCGGTCTCAGATTAGTTATATTTGAATGCGAAAATTTTCCATTACGTAAGCAGGATGCTGCACACTGGCCAAAAATTCGTATACGTGTGTGCTGTAGAAATTAATTAATTAATTAATTAATATGTAAAGGTATGAACGTATAGAATGAAGAAATGTTGAGTTTCATAACTTGCATATTGCCGGTTCCGGTGGTCGCGCGATCTAAGGCGTAGGTCTGTGGCATTTCGCCTGCTTGAGACTGTGGTTTCGAACCCGCCGGAGGCACGGATGTCTCTCTGTTGTGAGTGTTGTGTGTTGTCAGGTAGAGGTCTCTGTGACAAACTGATCTCTCGTCTAGAGGACTCCTACCGACTTTGGCGCGTCGTTGTGTGTGATCTAGAAACCTCAATAATGCGGAGACCATGGACCACATTGGGCTGCAGCGCCCGGGGCGGGGGGAGAAATTGTATATTAGCAGAATTTCAAGTTAATAATTTACCTCAAGATGAAGATAGAGTTCTCAGTGGATGGACTGTCTCTGCGAATAATTGCTACAAATCGGAACTGACGTAAATGACTGTCGAAATTTAACGGGCTGTGAGATAATGGTTTTTATAGGAGCTCTCTTTTGTCACAAATTGACGAAAAGGCATACTCCCTGCTGTGGTGGAACCTCAACGCGATCGTCTGTGATCTCCAAATACCAACTTAAGTTCACCACATAATGTTACCTTCCGTCGGTACAGGATGTGACGTCACGCACTTAACCGTTCTTACTCCTCTCCTGTAGCAGTTTCTTTCACATTCCAGTTTTCCATGTGACATGTTCCTTTGTCCTATTAGCGAGTATGATTGGTCATTCCCCGTTTCCCTGTGGAAGTCTTGCACCACTAGACCTATAAAGAGATATTTTACCATCACTACTGCCTTTAACATGGAGGCAGTATGTCCCTTCGAAACGTTGTTATCCATCTCCCGACAGAAATGGCGTCGCAGTATAGGTTACGATACGATTCCCCAATTACGTGTTTCTTTTCGATTCCTCCAAAACCTTCGGAGTTTTTCTCTTCATTCTATTTCAGTTTCATTTCCTTTTATGTATTTTTTCTTCCTTTTGTGGACATGCAGTCGGCAACACAAGAATATATGTGTATAAAATGGGGGCACATCCTTTTTTGTTTTCAAAACAGCGTTCATCCATTCTTCATATAGGCCTAACCCACCTCCGGATTTTCAGCGGTAGTTTGGTGAGTTTTTTTCCTCTTGTCTGGGTGATTGTGTAAGAGAGAAACAGAGAGACCTGAATGTATAAATCAACCTTTATATCATGCCCACATTCCTGATATAAGGCACGAAATTTATGAAGGCCAAAGCACCTCTTTCTATATAGGTTTGGTCAGAGGTTTACACCAATTTGACGCCGTATAGAACAAGATAAACCGTCACAACAGATGAACCTTGTAGTAAATACAAAGATTATTGGATCCAGTGGTAACAGAAGGAATAAAACAAAGTTCTTTTGTGCTTATCGTTATCAATTTGATGTTATGAATGTACAAAATTTATGATTCTGTTTCTGTATAGTGAGGCCGTCAGATATTTTGTTCCCAAAGACATTGGCAGTAGGATAGGTTCCTCTTTTGCCACAAATAGAATAGGCTTCTGACCTAAACAAAGTCGTTCAGGTCTAAAATAGAGGCTTGTTTTATCGGTAATATGAAATGATATCGCAAGTTTAGTGAGAATATTTGATACTTCTCATTCCTTTGTAGTTCCGCTGATATTATGAAATGATAGATTAAATTAATATACACAACATGATCTTGAGAATTTCTTGAATGACAACGTGATAGAATTAAGCGGTGATGTTGTCTGCAGAGCGCATTTTATCGTAACATTGTGTGGCTGCATTACCGATCGAAAAATAGGTACCCATCAACTGCTTCATAACAACAGTAGTACACCTGCATGTAGGGTCGTTCCTGCTGTCAGTGTCTCAGTACGAAAATACCAATGAAAACAGTTCATTATACCTCAGTGAGGTTGAATTAAACTTTACTTGTGTGAGTACAGCTGACGTCGGGCTATAGACGTAGTATGAAAATGGGTGCACACTGAAGTAAATTGAAAGATTTTGGTACTGAAGATTTAAGACGTGTTTCGACTTTGAACACAACGCCATCTGGATGATTTAGTATCATACACACACGCGCGCGCACACGCACACACACACACACACACACACAAGATGCCTGAAAACTGTGACAAAAATATTCCTTATTTGTTGCGTGGTAAGAAGCAAAAAAATATTCACTGCTTTTTTTTACACGTTGTTACACAGTTCATATGCCACGTGGAGCAAATACGATAGCTCAGTCGGTAATGTGACTAGGATACGGGCTGGGCGATTCGTGTTTGAATGCCGGCAGGAGAAAAGAGATTTTTTCTCTCCCACACTTCCAGATAGGCTTTGGGGCCCACCCTACATCATATTCCAAGGGCACTGGGGTCCTTTACCAAAGGTAGAGCGACTGGCAGCGTGAGGTTGTCCGCTCAACTCAATGTAGTGCCTATGTTAACAATTAGAAGACCCCCTTTTCTCTGCTCTCCTCACGTTCTTTCAAGGCGTGGACAGCACGAATTTAAATTTTGTATGATGAGTCTAGTTTAAATTACATTTTCAAGGACTTTTTTTCTCAGAATTTTGAAGTGATATTTGAAGCGCTGGACTCGATATTTCTAAAAAAAAAATAAAATACTCTGATGTTTCTGTGAAAGGAAGGCTTGTTGACGTCAGTAGATTCTATTTCGTATCTCCGGTCGTTGTCAAGGGAACCGAACAGTGACAACACGTTTGTATGGCGTACAACATGAAGTAAAGTAATGTACGCGACGACAGCAGAACGTGATGGATGGTGAAAGGAGAGAGATAGGAAGAAGTAAGAAAGTAAAAAAAAAAAAAAAGAAAGAAAAAGGGTGGCTGCAGAAAAATAGGCTATTGGAATACATATATTGATCCACATTTCAAATTCAAATTCCATGCGGTTCCTGTGGGTATTCTGAAACACATATACACACACACAGTGGCACAGACTCTGTACGAAAATACAGAAGAGTAATGTACTTTCTACTGCTCCGAAGGGCAGAACAGGCTTCTGAAGGAAATGTTACCACTTTCTCTCTCCTCATGACACTGTAAAAAGTGTCACAAAAATATTCGACGTTTTCATAATCTAGAAAAACTCTCAGGTGTATGTTACTGTCAGACCATATGTTACTGTCAGAATATATGTTACTGTCAGATTATATGTTACTGTCAGGCTATACGTTACTGTTAGAATATATATTAATGTCAGACTATATGTTACTGTCAGGTTATATGTTACTGTCAGGTTATATGTTACTGTCAGACTATATGTTACTGTCAGACTATATGCTACTGTCAGAATATATGTTACTGTCAGACTATATGTTACTGTCAGACTATGTGTTACTGTCAGAATATATGTTACTGCCAAACTATATGTTACTGTCAGGCTATAAGAAACATCCTGGTGTCGAACTGAGGCGAGTAACCTCTTTCGAATGAGGACCAAGTCTAGAGAAAAGAATAATTGCTGACCACATTTTAAGTAATAAATATGTACTATACTTATTAATGATAATACCCTCTCCTCTGTAATGCTAGTAGTTGGGGTGGCAAGACTTATTTGTGCCAATCCCATTACCCGCGCAATCTATGGCCTGTATCTGCGAATTCTCGCTTGCTAGGGATGAGGGTCCGTATCCCATCGGCGGTATGGGTGTCTGTCTCATGTGATTGTTGTACGTTGTCAGGTGGAGGTATGTGCGACGGGCTGATCATTCATTCAGGGGAGTCCTACCGATTGTGATAATGTCTGAGTGTGATCGTGAAGCCCGATAATTAGGAGGTCATGCCCAACTAGGGATTTTCGTGAAATGGGCGAAAAAAGAAATTTATTTAAAATCTGTCTTAACGAAGCGAATTTATCGTAGACAGTTTGAAACAAATCTGTCTTATGGTAAATGTTGAGTAAAATGTTCCGAACATAAATAACAACAGCATTTGCGTTGCTTTTCGCAAGTGCAACAGTAGTAAAATTTTGTATGGCTTGAAAATTCTTTCTAAATTTGGTATGAAAAGTGTGTTGTATTGTGAGGAATAAGACGGGTGTTTGAGTCTATACTTTTGTTAAAATGCGGATGAAATAACTATTCGTCGAATTTCTTACCTCTTTTTTTTTCGTGGCTCTGGAAATATTTCGCTGGTCGAACTGAAAAGTTAGAAGGACCCCATTTAGCTCATCGCTAGTGTAAAAGTTACAGTCCTTCATACATGAACTGAGACAGGACGACTTGTGTAAAGTAGGATAGTACTAAAGATGCCATACATTGGTGGGAAAATATTTACATTTAGATAAACGACTACCAAGGGGAGTGGAGAACGATCATCCGTTTATTAGAAGGCCCCAAGGCATCGCCCGCTCGTCCTTCTAGTAGGAGTAGTATAAAGAATGGGAGAATACATTGGCATAACTCAGGGTTCATTGGTTCTCTATTTGGCAAACTAACGATCTAGAGATCTGTAAAAAAGAGCGGATATTTTGTTGCCTATCTGATGATTTACTGGTTCGAGGATTTACTTCTTACGGGACATGAAGCCGTGTCGTTGGGTAAATATTACCTAACGTTTGACAGAAACATGTGCCTTCTGCTGTTTTTGTAGAGGGGCGAAAACTTCGAAAAGTCGGGACATGTTAAACCATTCACACTGCATCACATCTTAGGAGATCAGAATCATCAACACGGCCAGTGTGGAAACATGTTAATGTCAAGTGTGTGTTTATTTGTGGGGAAGGAAGTTGCTGCGTTGAACTAAGGTGTTTGTAATGAAAATGGTCCAAATAGTGGCTGCAAGACTTCGGGAAAAATTACCTGAATATCGATTACTAGCCTGATGTAGATATAGAAAATGAGAGGTTTAGGAGGAGTAGTATGGAAAGAAATTTTTAATGTCTGCCACTGGACGGACCTTTCATCCGAAGTATTCATCCTCATAAAGGATGAACTCGTTTCGAACAGCAACACAACTCATCGTCCTGATTCACGAAAGGTAAAAATACATTTTCTTTGCGCCTACATAAACACTACGTTACGAATACATACGTGAATACGGTAAAAAGTAAAGTGCATCCTTGTACAGGCACTGAGACTCTGTACAGTCTGTACGGCCCATAGGGGGAGTAGAGTTATAGCTCTAATCTTTCTTCACCACAGCACTAGAAGGGGGTGAGGGGTCAGCGTCACGCCCTGGCCGCTCTTTACCCCCGGGAAGGACCCGGTACCTATTGTGTAGGAGGCTGGGTGGGCCCCAGGGTCTGTTTGGACAGGTGCGGTAAAACTCGCTCCCACCGGGTTTCGATCCCCGGACCGTACAGCCTGTAGCCAGTCGCTATATCGACTACGCTAACCGGCCCACACTTATACGATACTGGAGGTATATATCCATGCATTCTTTACCCTGGTACTAGATGGAAGTAGGTGCCTTGTGTCACTTTACTTCCGAGATAGAGCCACCGGTACCCATTGAATTAGAGGGTGGGTTGGTCCCACTGTCGCTTATTATGATTTGTGCTGAGTATAGTTGAACCTCGTGCAGTGTTCCACTCAGACGGGCCTGAACCCACGGTGCAGGTAGTTATGCCCAATTTAGTTGATTAATCGTGCCTAACAGGTGTCATGTTTAGGCCGTGTGGCTCTACCTACAATGCACATGAGGCCACTAATCAAGTCGTAACAGCTTCATGTAACCACCAATAGCTGCACAGAGCTGCGTGTGGCAACGGCGCAGTGACGTAATCACAGAAACACCGGTTACCTTAATGAGAATTTACGACGCCTGGTTATTTAACGCCAGTGAAGACCTACAGGGTTTGTGCAGCTCACCAGATGTATTCCGGGTGATCAAATAAAGAAGAATGAGATGAGTGGGTCATGTGGCATGCATAGAAGGGAGGAGAGGTACGTACAGGGCTTAGATGAGGAGAGCTAAAGGAAAGAGGTCACTTGGAAGACCTAGAAGTAGATGGCAGGATCTTAAAGAAACCGATGGAACGTCATGGACTGACTTGATCTGGCTCAGGATGTGGGAAAATAGAGGGATCTTGTGAACACGGTAATGAATGATCTAGTTCAAAATATATGTGGACGGTTTTGACTGGCTGAGGAGCTCTTTATTTTGAAGGACATTCTGCATGGAGTTAGTTAGTTTGTTTGTTTGTTAGTTTGTTGGTTAGTTAGTTAGTTAGCTAGCTAGCTAGGTAGTTTGGTTTATTTTAGTTGCTCAGTACTTCAGATTCTTTGGAGTCAAGTGAAAAAAGAGAAGTGCATTGAACGGGATGTGGTGGAAAGAAGGGGTTGCCTAGTTTGAGATAGTATCCCAACATTATCCTGTGCAGACTGAGAAGAATCACATTAAACATCGCGGTAACTGGTATTCGGGCCTGGATGTGAACCTGAGATCTACCAAAGACGATTCAGGAATGGCAACCACTGGACCGCGACGTATAAACCCATTGATAAGCCACTAAAAACGTTGTTAGCCGTGTCAGGTTGGCAAATCTGCCGGCTTAAATTATTTGTGCTACAGAACTCAGTCTGATGTTGTGACTGTCGCGTGAGGTCGTGTAAACACTTAGAGCATTTCGTGACTGTGGTATTGTGGACCTAACGTGGAGGAACACATGGTTGAAAGTAATTGCAATATAATGAACTTTTTGATGTTTGCTGAATAATATCTGATGAGAGAGGGGCTGCCGAATCATGTAGCATGCAAAGAGTGTCGGGGAAATGCTTCTATTTTATTAGTTGGTTGCGGGAGGGGGGGAGGTCATTTGGAGAGCCCGAATATAAAAGTAGAATGTTAACATTTGAAATTATATAAAAATATTTTATGTTTTTTGAACCGTGCATTGTAATGTAATTATATAATATAAAACAACGAAATGCGTATTTCCTAAATTAAAATTTTAATTTTTCATTTTGATGTCTTCTACATTTTTCTAAACTGAGGGTTTGTCTACGGGAAGACGTTCAGTAGATAAAAGAGTGTGTTCGAACACACTGCTTACACTGATGCATGTAAAACGTACCATACCGTAACTGTATACACAACCATCTTCCTGAAGATGAACCCTCGGTTTCGAAACATCTAGAAGACATCAGAATCAAAAATTGAAATATTAACTCAGAAAATATACATTTCTTTGGTTTATATTGTAAAACTATATCAAAATATATCAGACGGGGTGTTTGTAGAATGGATTACTTGGTCCAAAACAGGGACCCGTTACAGGCTGTTGTGAACAAGTAATGAAATTTGTGATATTTTAAATGCGAATTTTTTGGTCTAACATAAGGACGTTTGTGCCCTCAAGAATTACTTTCTGTGTACTGGGTGTTTATTAGTGGGTGAACAGGTGGGTGCAAAAATTGTCGAAGGTGACTCTATGAAGAATCAGTCATGGATCACGTAATAAGAATTACATAAGATTTGTTACATTCTTTGAGACTTCTAGCGGTTGCTGTGTGTACCGCCAGGTTTGGCGTTGAAAGAATTTTCCCCGCACCATCTCTTTATGTATCTTTATGTATCTTACGCGTCGTATCTTTAAAAATTTCCCGGAATTCGCTGTTTACTTTACAGCAAGTTTTGTCTGCCAGTGTACTGTTCATTTTGAGTTCATCTCTGAAGACTATGAATAACAAAATGAACATCTTCTTCCTTCTTCGGCTTGGAATGCGATCAGAAAGAAATGCCCAAAAAATGGAGAAACAACATATGGTTTCTCTTTTATGACAATGCTTCAGCACGCCGGTCTGTTTCTGCCACAGATTTCTTAGCAAAAGAACAATGTGATAACACTGGAGCATCCCTGACCTGGCTGCAGCTGATTTTTGCCTGTTACCTCGACTGAAATGAGCATTTAAGGGACAGCGCTTTTGTGGTGCTACTGACATCCTTAAGAATGCGACGAAAGAACTGAAAAGGCTTTAACAAAATGACTTCCAGGAATGTTTCAGTCACCTTTAAATTAGCTGGCAGAAGTGTATATTTGCACCAGCGGAATATTTTGAAGGAAATGCAGCTTAAATGATTGTACTGTTCTGTATTTGTCAGCTATAAAGTGATTTCTGGGACAATTTGAAGCTACCACAGCTATAATGTCCCTGTAGAACATTAAAGACTGCTTTCTTCTTGAAGGAAGCACACATTTTTATTGTGTATGTGAGATGCGATGCGCATTTTTATACAGTGCAGATTTATTTAGGTCTTCTACATCTGACTAAACACTGTAGAACATGGCACTTAATTTGTCCGATCATGCATCTTATTGACTTTTCAGCTCGACATCATATCTTCGCGTAACTGCGCCCGCCATTGGACACATTTTCCATCCCCTGTGTGATAGATCAGTGATAATCGAGCAGTGTTGAAATCT
>Ga0136643_10001779_pt1 | contig 26948 bp, 17 predicted proteins | sample TergutLab28metaG_FD_96883 | JGI IMG/M metagenome (GOLD analysis project Ga0136643, IMG submission 96883) | Labiotermes labralis P1 segment gut microbial communities from Petit-Saut dam, French Guiana - Lab288 P1 (version 3) (version 3) | ecosystem: Host-associated > Arthropoda: Insects >... | reverse complement strand
TAATGGTAGTAATGCTGGATACACCATGTTCTGAGGTAGAGTGCAAGACTACTGGCTACCCATTCCACTCGCATGTTTCCCCTTCACTTCCCCAACCATGCATCACCGTGTGCCATCAGGTTTCAGCTGAGCTCTACAAAACACCTATTGCCTCAATTGTAATAAGGTAACCCTTCAACAATGACTTGAATGTTTTCCACTGCAAAATTTTTCTCTTCTAAGTGTCTCTTCAGGTATCTTTTCAAAGAGGAAATGCACATGATGCTGTATTTAGTCCAATGTCGCGGTTTCGAAGGTCTTGGGCAAGAGCTTGCTTTCTCCATATTTTAAGGCTCAAACCTTTATTATATATATTATATTTTACAACTTTTGGCATCTTACAACAGAAGCTGAAAATTTATTCCTCAATGGTCTTGCATGTCTACAAGATTTACGCTTGAAACTCTGTGGTAGTCGCACGTAATTATTGTAACACGTAAACACTGGCGTAGAATCATTAACATTTAAATAACAGCTGGAAAAGTTCGTACAGTACTGGTAATCTGTAGAACAGTAGAATAGAAGATAAAGTGGGTTTGTGTCCTTTTGGTCCCAATGCATGTAGGGCTTTTTAAGAGGCCATTTGTGTCCTGTACAGGCAATCTGTAATGAAGTATGGTTCCATGAATGGTCCACCAGGTCGTACACAGAGCCCTGTAGTAGTTCATTGATAGCAACTCATCCATTTGTTGTTTTCGAAGCCCTGGAAACTAAAAACTAAGAAACCCGGTATAGGAGATTATAAAGTAGGGAACACACTTTCACCTCATATGTAGAAAAAGATGATCCTTCCTTTCTGTGATGATAAATAAACATTAAGGCATAATCCCAAAATAAGATGAGAAAGGTCAAAAAATTTTGTATCCAATTTTTTCAGTAGCCTTTCCACATACCAGACTCAAAAAACAGAACAAGATGACATATCAGTATTTATTACTTCCACAACACTGAACAGATCGCAGGTGGTCCATTGATAGCTACAGTTTGGCAATGGCAGTCTCACTGTTTGTGAGCAAGAATGTGAGGATCTCTGGTTACGTTTGAAGCCAGAAGGGGTCCGCGGGCAAAAAAGTTTTGGAAACACTGGTCTTTGTTAATTTACATGTTTACACACAAGTGTTCCTAGACTTTGGTTGCCAACTGTCTTTATATTTTAGGACTGTGTGGTAATTAGGCTTGAGTGGAGGCTGTATAGGTGTGTAAGGTGCATGCTGTCCTTCCCCCCCATTCTAACATTGTGATAGTCAGTGTAGTAATGTACTGTTGGGCTGAACATGTTTACAGATCTGCTTCCCAAGGCAGGTCAGCCAGAATAACATGCCAGGTCAGCAGTTTGTTAATAATAAAGCTGAAATGTGTTTTAGTTACTGAATTTTAAATTGTGTTTTTGTCTGCTGGCATGAAATGTTGCCATCCAGGAATGGCAAGCTCTTTGAAGCTTTTTCAGCCTGTGAAAGAATTCTTTTAATTTTTTTAAATCAATGTGATTTTTCAGTCTGGATTCTGTAATTAGAAAAAGAAAAGAGGTCTGCCTGTTTAATCATTTGGTAGTGGAATTATAATGATGATTGTGCTCTATAGATTATGCAGCAGATTGGAATTTGTAGGGCTGTGTAAGAGCAGCTGCATTTGGCCATTGGCAGTGTTCAGTATTTGGCATCTGGAGCAACATACTGCATATTGCAGATCTGTAACATTCAGCTTCAGTGGGTTAAGACTTACCAGTCTAGACTGTAGAGGTTGTTCTGTGAAACATGTGCCAGTCTGCAGGATTCTGTTATGCAAGGAATTTTACTAAATATGCTTTATTACTATATGAAAAGTCAGTGGTGGTTTCATGAATGTAGTCTTGTCTCATGGCCAGTTTTCCTATTTCAAATCCCTCATGAATAGTAGACAGTATTCACAAAACTTTACATCTAAGAAACATGATGAGCAGTTTTATGTTAGTGGCTACTGTAATTTTTTTTTTGATTGCTTATCGTTGGTATCATATCTGTTTAATAATTCATAGCCATCAGTTTGCAGCACATGATTATTACATTGATGAAGGAATACAATTTTTTTTTATTGTGTTGGGGCTGTGTTTCATATTTATGTATGTGGTTTTACCAGTTGCAAGTCATATTTGAATATAACTTGCCCAAAAAGAGCCACAGTGACAAGAATTACATTTCATTTCATTTTTAATACTTTCCCCCTCATTTGTGAGGTTACTGAGCATGAATTGGAAATCATTGGCATTTGGATCAGCTAGCAATAAGCCATTGGGAATGTAAGAGCAACAGTGTTTGACTTCAAAAACAAAATCTGCATGCATAGCATTACTAAATACTTATACATTGTTCAGTGATTTTGAACAGTGAAATTAGTGTTGCTACTGTCTTACGGTTTCTGGCACCATAAAATTTGGTAGGTGACGAGGTATGAGTGTTGCAGAGGATCCTCCTGCCCCCAAAACATTGATTATGAACACCTATGCAGTGTTGTATCCCAGCAGGCTATAATTTGTATATTAGCCAGTGTGAAAACACTATATCTTACAAACTAATGTCTCTCTGTAAGGCCTGCAAGTTTATTTTGACTGTGTAACTTTTGAATTTGGTTAATGTTACATGTGAAAGCGTGTGCTGCACTCGTGTTAGAACTGCGTGATGGAATGTTAGTTCTGTGAAGTTTATGATAAATGTGCATCACAGGAACTTTCATGATTAATTGAAAATTCTGAGATGGAAAATTTCGTACCAGAATCCTTCTAACTGCTGAGTGGTCATGACGCTCCCATACACCAGGGCCTAAGCTTTGTACTTTCCTGGCCTTGTTTTGTAACTAGTAAGGACATAAATTTCATTTATCTGTGCTACCCCTTCCTGTAAGCAGTTTTGTTCTTATTGGTGGTATGTTTTGCAGTTTATGTAATGTTTCTCTTTTCATTGATGCCTGGCTGCAAAGGACAAAGTCACATCTCCATAATCTAATGGTTTGGTCAGTTTATCACCAATATCTTGATTGCTTTGCAATGCAGTAATGAGTGTAACAGAATGATGTATGTGATGTCTTTTTGTTGCTCGTGTTAATGATCGTTTCCGGGATATGTCACATTACTTCTTTCCTTACGGCATTTGTGTCACTGAAAGAATGAACACTGGTTCTTCTCTTGAATGTCTGTGCTTAGCACCTGCTGCCCCATCTGCATGCCTTCCTTTCTCCCCACAGTTTTCACTATATTATCCCGCTGCATTCTGGGTCCTTTATAGAAGGGAGGTATTCAATTTAGGTAGCACGATGTAATAGGCAGTCTACTTGCCTATGTAGAAGGGAGGTATTCAATTTAGTTAGCACGATGTAATAGGCAGTCTACTTGAACTCGGACTACTTGTTTTCATTCATCCTCTGAGCCAAATAAATATATCATGGAAACAAAACTGGTGCATTTGTTGCACAGTTATGTTACTTATGATTAATCTAGATTTCAGAAACTTAGTTGCTTTTAAAATAGAATGTTAAGGAATTTGTGTATTAAGCATTATTAAGTGTATGTTATAATTATTTGACCAGTGGGTGCAGGTACGCCAGCGGCAGGAACAACATATGATTATGGCTATGGACGCACCCAGACTGCATATGATAGCACAAAGACGTACTATCAACAGCCTGCTGCTGCAGCTGCTACATATTCAACAACTGATACTCATTATCAAGGTAATGAATTATGGTTCATTTGAAGCTTGGTGGTGAATGAACATTAAAATATTCCATGTCACTCGGTTGGATCATGATTTAACTAAACACCAGTGTAGAGACAATGCTCTGTATCATCATTATGTTTTGTAGTCAGTGATTTTTATGGCACATCCTTAAAGATAAGATAATGGAAGTGATTATTTTCATAACATTTGTCTTTTTAAAGAATGTTGTGTAATTTGTATCTTGTTGCTCTCAGCATCAAAACCAGCATTTAGTACAACAAGCACGTATACTGCAACAACTAGGCAGGTGACCCAGGCCACTCCAAAAGCTGCATCATACAGTTCTGCATACACTACACAAGGAACCCAGGGAACAAATTATTCAACCGGTTACACTGCTGCTGCCGCTCCGACCACAAATACGACTAAAGGTATGTGTCACTGAATAATACACAGTTATTCCCAATTTGGTATTAACTTTACGGTGAGACATGTTGGTCTGGTAAGATTAATAGTCTATATTACACAACATATTAGGATGGCAAGATAATGGAGTATGTGTGAGGCACATATTTCTGAGTTGGTCTGAAATATTTACACAATTTTATCAGAATGGCTGAAGAGTAGAGGCCACCTGGAAGACCTGCCATATGTTAGAGAGAAGATTTTAAAATTAATCTTATATAAATAGGGTGAAGGGTTTTGGACTATTTTCTTGTATCTGGGGATGAGATTCAGTTGTGGGTTATGGTGAAGATTTTTATGATTCATCGGTTTACAAAAAGGGTTGGGAATTTTATGTGAGTACCTTCTGGAGAAGGGTCTTTGTATTTGGTTGAACTGTGATGGTTTGCTTTGAGGGAAAGAGTGACCAGTGTCAAGTGATTGGTTCCCGTTCTTGTGTCTAGACTGTAGGTAAAATTTTTTTGCCCAGAGATACACTCCAACCCTGAAGTTGGGAACCAACTTTAAAAATGAAATAACTGTTGGAATTGTATTTTAAAATTGTTAACAGATTTTAACCTTTTCAGTGATATTTCGCCCTTAATAGAGAAGTATCTTCTGCATGTCCACTGGTGATAGATTGCACAGATTTTGGCTTCTTGAGAAAGGTCATCATTGCAGTGCTCAGCGTGTGTTCGAAATTAGTACATCATACAGGAATCCTGTTGAGATCAGTGGTTATGCCAGTCATAATGTTTTGCTTTTCTGTTGACATGTGTGGATTGAAAGGAAATGCCAAAGTCTCACCTTTGGCTGAAGTTGTGATGTGTGTTGGAACTGTAGATCTTAAATCCTTTTTTATGCATAAGTATGGAAGAGATTTAGATGTGTATTGCAGAAAAGTGTGAAGCTCTACACTCTAAGTAAGAAGTCTGGACTCAGTATTTGTAGAGCCCTGCATTGCAGAACTTAACAAAAACATTACCCTGGCCCTAAAAAAGAAACTTAAACTGGTCTTTTCCTTCCTAGCATTGTAAAATTTGAAGTGCAATTTGAGAGTTGTCTTAAAAGAGACTGTGCATGCTCTCTTACTCTCTCTATATATATCACACACACACACAAACACACACAGGATCAAATCAGCAATTAGTGAATTCTTAGTTATGTGGTATAAAATTATATGCATATCTATTTACTGACGTAGATGTCCCTTTCTCGAAGTAAATATTGGGTGTTTTGTGAGTGTGCTGTGTTTGTCATTGGAACTGATGTCCATTATTCCTTGGTAGTGTACAAATATAGCAGTAATCATAAAGCCAGATGGATAATGCTCTCAGTACTTTTTTAACTTTTTGTGTTACCATTTAGATCTCATGGCACTGATTTATTTAACCTTTTGACGCCTAATGTCAACTATAGTTGACGTACCGCACCGATAACCTCTAAAATTGCATTTCTTATATTCAACAAATATAGGTACTGAATATTTTAAACATGGTGTATATTCTCCGTTTTTTTCTCTTCAAAATGCAGTTTGATTCATAATTCTAACATATTTGGTTCCTGTATTATTCACATTGTATATACAGTGTGTGCTAAAATTAAAAAAATAATTCCGGCGCCAAAAGGTTAAAGTTGCTATGTATGCTGTTCTGTCCTTTGGGAATGGCACAGGACATACCCAAGGGATTGTAGCAGGAATTTATAACAGGTTAAGGTACAAGGGTACTGCTTTTGTGTACTTGTCGAGCTGCTCAAGGATAGGACATTTTAACCGTGTCCTGATCATAGTAAAGTCCAAGAGGGAACAGAAACTTAGTGTAACTGGAGACTCAGTGGAAGAACAGGTGTAAGTTAATCCATTAAAGGCCAAATTATATTTTAATGTAGATTTGTGTTGTTTGTATTAGATATAGATAAGAAGGGCTTCAAACAACAGAATATGAAGAGAACTAATTTTTTTTTCTGTCTCTCATTTCCGAGGTATTGGCCATCCTCAAGATAGGATGCTGGGCTCCTGCATTAGTGTTGCGGAATTATTACCTGTTACTAAGTACAGTCTCTAAGACCAAAAAAAAAAGTATAATACTGTTCCATTTACCATGTTAGTAATACAAAATTTTGCTTGTGATATAGGGTAAAGCACTGAATGTACAGGGTCATACTACATTTAGTACAGAATGGTCTTGGATTTCCTTCGTATCAGTCATGGCCATATTTCTTTGCCCCTTTCATTTCAATACAATCTGGCATTTGCCATCAGACCCAACATCAGGCACTTACTGTGATGTGACTAGCACACAATGGTAAAAGGTCATCCTGCCTGCTTTCTGCTAGTGTATATTTTGAGACAGGGTGCATGTGCAGCATGCTTGAAGAACAAAAGTCCTGTGTATCTGTTACCTGTATTTGCCTGTAGATGAACAGTGCAGTTACAATGGCTATATCTGCCATCCTTTTAAGTGAAGCAGTGCCTACCTGTACCACAAACAGACCATAGTTAACAGCCTCACATTTCTGGTTTACCATGCATGAACTGTTTGGGGCTGTTATGACCATAGGATTTGACAGTCATCTCATCTCTAGACAGGTATTTCTCAAAACTTTCAAATTGTTGAAAAGCAGGATTCATCATGTCAGTGAGAGGCTTGATTTTGAAACCACGATCATATTTGCTTTTACTGGCCAAATCGTTGTCTTTAAAATGAATCCTGGTTGTTAGTTGTCTGTATTTATATTGAGGCATAACTATCTGGGTGACAAATAAAGCCTTGTACTCAACTTTTCCATTTTTATTAGTGCCAGGTTTCATGTTGTTGACAGTTTAGTATTGGTTGGGTGGGTTTCTCTCCAGTTACTTTGATCACTAGTTAGGCAGTGTTTCATAGAGAATTTACTCTTTGTCACTATAACAGATATCAAAGGGAATGTGTCATAATTACTCTTATTTCCATAAGCTCTGTTGTTCAGTAATCAGTTTCAAGTGCCTGTATTGTATCTTTTATATCAACTGGGACAGTGACATTGCCTGGGTCTTCTTAATCTGTTCAATTGTAACGTCTGCTGAGCATACAACTGCATCAACATGACCCTGAACTGCAGACTCTCTTTCCTCAAAAGTAGGATCTCACGGAAGTCCACGATGCTGCGAGCATAAGACCATGAATTTTTCCTGTGACATGTTGCCTGAGAACCTATGTCATACATTGCAAGATGCTTCTGTATCATTCGGTACTTTGCAGGAGTAGTGCCACCATCAGTCTTGTAATTATACTATTCTGAGTTATTGCACCTTTTCTGCGTTAACATTATATGCTATTAATGGGGTAAGACTTTTTTTGTGTGGTCCTTTAATGGTGTGGTAGCACACAGAAACTAATCATGACCTTCCAAGAAGTAGTGGACCAAACTGGAAAAGTCTACATTATCATTATTGTCAATATTATTTCATAATGTAGCTTCCAGGTGTAATACTGAAATGACAAATGACTGTCATAATGTTACATGTGGGGACCAGTGTCCAATTTTTTATGACAAGAATTCACTTCAGTATACCGCGTCTGTGGTGCATTTGAAGGCAATGTACATTTAACTTGAAAGCGGGAACTATTGGTATCCCCCGTCAGAAAATTTGTGGCTGCAATTCTTAAAACGTGGAAGTTATAGTAAGCGATAAGAATGTCTGCAGAATGATAAAGTATTGAGCCTTCTTTACGTGCCAGAAATATGCAAATTGTAGCTGACATGGATCTCTGTATAAAGTGCATAAGTTACACTTTTTTTCTTTAAAAAAAATTATTTTACCTGGTGTCATTAAAATAGGAGACTGGATTGTAATGGGCTGAACATCTTTCCTAGTCGATGAAACATAAATGTCACCTTGCGCAAGTTGCAGCTTTACAGATTTGTAAAATTCGTACTTGGCCTCACATCAACTTTTTTTTTTTTTTTTATAGGAGTGTACAGAGTTGTATGTTTGTCTTTAACTGCACTCTGCACATAGTTTCAAACTGGATGGCATGGGTTGTGTAAATGTACTGTGAGAAAAGCATACAAGTTTTGATTAGAAAGCCAGAAGGGAAGAGACCGTCTTGAAGACTTGGCCGGAAATGAACGCGTTCTGATTCACAAAACCCAAGAGGAGCATGAGACTTGGACATAGATGGGATAATATTTAAATGTATTTCAAAGAAATTGATTGGGAAGGCGTAGAATGGGTTTGTTTGGCTTAGAATATGGATCACTGATTACTTCATCTTGGAAATACATTAATAAACTTTGCTGGTGTTTTTTTATTGGTTGACATTCCAGCGATAACTTGGAACGGAATTTGATGGTATATTAATAAATCTGTGATTCGCAAAACTGTGCGGTGTGTTAATTTCTTCTGTTACTTGGGTCTGCCGTTATGTCGGTTTTTGGGCGTTTGCAACATTGTGAAAGGCGAATATTAGCTTCTTCACAGGTCTGCCTGTCCATCCATACGCCAATGTGGCAAAGAGCTCTGCTCCCATTGGTCCATCCATATGCCCATGTGGAAGAACTCTGCTCCCATTGGATGGATTTTCATGAAATTGAACATTCAAGTATTTTTGGAAAATGTCGCAAGAAAATTCGAGTTTCATTAAAATATGACAAGAATTTTGTGTGCTTCACGTGCAGACCTATGTACATCTAGGATAATCTCTCACTGGAGTCGTCGCAGATTGAGAAGTGTTTAATATGAGTTGGGGAGAAAAAAAGCACACATTTTACATTCAGTAAATTTGTTTACAAAAATTGTGGTGATACAAGATAATGTGGGAAAATGTGGTAGAGTCAGGCAGACCAAAAATGACAATGTATGGTGCATGCGCTTTGTATGCTGGTTAACTAGGGTTATAGGCACATAGAGTATGTAATACTTTGTTGTATGTTTTCTTCTGGGTCATAAAGCATACAACATTCAGAACATGGCAAAAGTTTGAAATTAACAGTATGTAATACTTATTGCTTATCCATGGCAGCTGTGGTTACACTTATTGTTTCAGTATTACATTATACATACATTGCCTGTCCTGTTTAGACACAATTTTGGAATGCAGTTGCTGGCCTGTCTATGAAGGCCTGGGTTCAGTCCCAGGATACTCCTTGTGAGGATTTTGGAGGACAAATTCTGTGTGTAATGCAGTTCTCCTGGCATCCATCATCCCACCAGCGTTTTATACTCATTGATTCATTCATCTATCATTGATTGTGTAGGAAGTTAACTTTTGGCCCTCATTAAATAGCACAGAATTTTGGAAGTCAAGGTTAGAAATTTCAAAAGAAATGCTTTAAACATGTTCCTATATAGCTGCCGCCAATACCACGTATTCAGGGTACGACGCAGCGTTGTACAGTGCTGCCACCATGTATGTGGCACAACAAGCACAGACTGGTGCTGGTGCTGGAGCAGCTGCTGCAGTCACTACAAATACGGGCACTGCAAAGACAACTGGTTCGTGGCAAGGATATAAGAAGGGGCCAATCCCCGGTGGTATGAAGACCATGAAGCCAAAGCAGCCGCCCAAACCGCAGCAGCTTCATTACTGTGATGTTTGCAAGATCAGCTGTGCGGGTCCACAGGTGAATATTAAAAATGATTTTTTTGGTGTTTTTAAATTTTTTGTTTTTGTAAATTAAGATTTTGGGGTTTAGATGCATCATATGTTGATGCCCTTGCCACATGGGGTGAATCAGAATGAGAAATTGGGCTTATGTATGTAGTCTCTAGTTTGGAAAATTGTACTGTTTTTATGGTAGCTGTGGATCGTGTTTGTAATTAAATGTGTCTTGACTTTGCAAGTAATGTTGGCATATGTCCAGAATAGTTTGGAAAATGTAAGTTGACCAAGTGACGTACACCGGCTCTTTGAACCGTTTCATGGTGTGCAACCTACACAGAGAGCCGTGACATTCATGTAAGGTTTCCATCAAGTTTGGTTGCAGGTAGTGTATCTCAACTGTCCATTCTGGTGTGAAGCAGGTTAGGAAGTATGCAGGTTTAATGACAGTCAGCCCGTTGTGTTGAGTTATCTCGAAAAACCACACAAGTGACAGAAAAAGTGCATTGGTCATAGAATGTGTATTTGATTTTGGTCATAACTTCCGTTGCAAGCAGTCTTTTTTCCGGTAAATACTTAGTAAGTTATGGTTGAAACGCATGTAGAAATGTGTGTCACTATTATGGCGTGTGATTTCAGCCAGAATTGAGATACGTGGACGGATTTTATTGTGGTTGGTGGTGTTTGAAGTAAACTAGCAGTAGTGGTGCAGTGTAAAAATTGTGAAGTCTGTGTGCCAGGGTGCCTTGGATTTTTTTGAGTTGTTGGGAGTTTTTTTGGTGAATTGCACAGATGTAGTGCATCCCAATAGATACTACGTATAGTAGAATTCAAATAATCCAGCAGCTGTGGGGACCAGACAGGTGCCGGAGTGATCAGATGGTACATATATTTTGGCCAAAGTTCTTACAGGTAATACTTTTTTACTGCACCTGTGCGTGGGCTGCACAACTAATCAGAGGGGTATTCCATTTGGATAATTCCTCCTCCTCCATGTTCATGGTCATCTAGGTCCTCTTCTATGTTTTCTGGGGTATTACTAGCCAAAGAAGTTGATGGAGGAGGAGACGGGGGTCTGTAGATCCACCGTGGTTGATGTACAGGCACTCAATAGGCCTTGTTGAGCATGTCTCTGACATGTGCCTGTTATAGTTGAGGAAACGTCTTTTGTCGTGAAAGCTGTTGAGCAAAACTTTCCTCAAGGAGTGGCTTAAAAGTAATTTGACTTAGTTTTAGTTACTGCTGGTGGGTAGTGGTTGTAGTGGCTAAAATTGGAGTAAACAGTCGAAAATGGGTTGCCAAAAACTTGGCCAATGGGAATTGCAACAAAAATAGGACACACACACACACAATTGCAAGCATGTTGCAAAGAATTGTGGTGGAGGCTGGAAAGTAGGTGACAGTTAAGGGCTTGTTTTACAACCATAGTAGAAACTTAAATGAGGTTTGGTGTATTGTCTGACAGGGTGAAGGAATCTTTTTGAAAAGCATTGACTAGCTTTGAAGAAAACTTTGTGTGTAAAGATAAAGTTCAGCTTTGTCTTGGCAGAGTTTGGTGGTTTAGGGAAATCATATTTGAAGTGTTATACTCCGAGGATGTTGTTATGATTGAAATTTAGTGGCCAAATCATATTTACAGAATATTGGATTTACAGGCACATTTCACATGGCTAAAACTAATTTCTGGAGTTCAGGTCACATGCCTGGACTGTAAGGCCAGTACTTGAAGTCACAGTTGGTAAGGGTCAAGGGATCTATAATCTAATAACTGTGGATGAAATGTAAATTAGCGGGTTAGCTCGTACACCTTTGTTATAGTAACTTTTGAAGATGGCACCTAGGTCCTGATACATTTTGCAGTTTTTATATGTATTATGTATATTGTATCGCGAAGTGCATTTGTAACAAATATGTTGATTGTAAAAACATGTGTGGTATGAGTAACAAAAACTAATTTTTTCCCCTTGTTTGTGTAGTGAATGTAATGTGGGGTATTTTAGTAGATTTTGAAATCATCTCATAGTTGCAATAGATTTGAGACTTTCACATTTAAGTATTTCTCATAATGTCACCTTTCAGCAGTAGCTTAAATTCCCTTTCTCCTAGACGTACCGTGAACATCTGGAAGGGCAGAAGCATAAGAAAAAGGAGTCTGCCTTGAAGCTTGGATCTGCCCCAGCAGCTCGAGGTGGCAATGCTCTTCGCTGCGAGTTGTGCGATGTAACATGTACTGGCTCAGATGCCTATGCTGCTCATATTCGTGGGGCCAAGCATCAGAAGGTAAGAATTTTGAGGTTAATCACACAGTGTTGTTAGGCTTTGAATGATGATGAAAGAAATGTAAAACGCATGAATTCTGACGTTTGTCAGTCTGGTATTAGACAGTTATATAAACAGGCAACTAGATGCAACAATAATAATTTTATTAATAATTTCAGTCAGCTCAACATATTTTGGGTGATAATTTCGCCCATCCTCAGGACCACTAGACTGTGTTTACAGCTTGTGGTATAATGCTGGTGACCAGGTTACCAGCAGGCAGCATCATCGGTGCAACGTGTTTAGCTGATTGAAATTATTAATAAAATTACCATTGTTGCATCTAGCTGGCTGTTTATATATTATTGTATCTGATGAACAGTCACACAAACATCAGATTAGACGGTTGGAGATAACTTACAGTGCACATAAGTTGTATTATTTATTATCAGTTTTAATGAGAACAGCTCAGATTTACAGTTTTTCCCCAAATATTAATTGAGAATCTTTCCTGATTTATCTGAATAATGGGAGGGTGTTGTCTTATGATTGTGCACAATGTTAAACACATGGTATACAAGTATTTTTATGGTCATTGAACATATGAAGGGGAGTCATCTTGTACTTGGGTAAGCACAGTACTCGCACAGCTATCCCACCAGTTTTTGACTTCTGCAATTGGAACGTGTCGTATTGTGGAATGAGTGTTTCTATTCCATGTTACTAGAATTACATATACTGTATTACAAGTAATCTTGGTGCAGCCATTTACATTTTGCCATCAAAATCGGTTTGTGGCTGTCTACGTTTTGGGCGAGTGCTGAAAACAGTATTTTCTGATTACTGAATTTCAGTAGTTACAAAATTACTCACCATGTCAGTCTAAATTTCATGTTTCTGCAAAATAGTACTTGAATTCATGAATTCTTCCCCATTCCGAGACTTATATCAGTTCCTTATATTTGGGCACTATCCATTAATTTAGAAGTGGCATTTGAATCAAAATTTATTGTTACACATTCCAGGTTTTTAGCTAGGAGTTCTGACCAAGTTTCATAAATACACACCTGTTGTAAAAAGTGAATTGTCCAACTGAACTTATTATATCAGTGCTATTTACATTCTGTACCTGAGCATGTTAATAACTACAGAGGACTCTGATGTCTATGCACATTTTCCTTTTCTGTGCAATGGACATCAGGAGCCCCAGCTGACCAAACTACCTTCATGCCATGGAGGAGATTGTTCACCATTCTAATGCTTTGATACACACTTGTGCCACTGCCATTCAGGTTCTTTGAAATTTCTAGTGGGTGTCTGTTGTGACTTGTGGGCCCTGCAGCAATTCACCAAAGTCTGGCAGTTAAGAGTGGTGTACAGAATGCATGCCTGAATGTAGTGTTCTGGAACAGAATTATTAAAAGCAAGTTTGAATTTGTCCTGAGGGCATAATAACCCTGGTACATTCTGTGTGTTATTGTGTGTAGTGTTCCCATTCCTATTATTTGTAAGTGGTTTGCGATATAAGTATTCCCAAGTTCATGTATGAATTCACTCCCAACCAGTAAAAAAAATGTAGGTTTGAGCTTGGAAGAGATGGAGACCAACACCCATGTATATGAAATAAGCCTGGAATAGCTTATGTACCCCGCCGGTGCTGATGACGACGACAACAACAATGACCACCCAGTGACTGTGTGTTTCAGTCAGCTGAATGACTGATAGATTTATATGCAGTCAAATCCTGATACATCAGCAGTGTTTGTTCACCATAGTTTATAGTGGTTAAATATGAGTTCTGTTCATAGATATTTATGAGCACTAAGTGATGGATGAACTGTATCGGCATGTGCGGGTGTGCATGCATACACATCATGACACGTGCGCGCACATCACACAGATAACATTTACCAATTGGTGTAGTTTGAAGTGGAAATGTTGGTAGTATTTTTCATGTATCAAGACTAAGTGGTGATGGAAATTGTTTTTTCCTAACATGATGAAAGTCATTACAGAATTGAAGTAGTTATGGTTTTTAAGGTGTTAACAAAACACAAGTATATGTATCAAGTCAGTCACACTTCAGCACTAGCGTTATGTGATTTCATACATATTCTTGTGTGGTTTTTGTGTATGATAATTAGAATCAATTTGTTACTTGCTATTTTTTGCAGATTTGTGTTGGAACTTAAGTTTTTATGACATGTAACAATTGTGTTCAGGTGGTGAAGCTGCACACGAAGCTTGGAAAGCCAATACCATCAACAGAACCAGTGGTTGTGGGTGGTGGAATTAAGACAACAGGTACAACTGCATCCACTACTACCCCAGTAAAAACTGTGACTACCACTGCAGCAAAACCTGCAGTCCCAGGGGTTGCCAAGAAAACTGTTACTGCAGCACCTAAGATTAATTTTGTTGCAGGTAAAACATTGATGTAGCAATGTTTGTGGCAAGTGTACTCTCTATTACTGAACCTCCCTTGGTAGGTAGTCTCATGTATTGGCTTTACTTAAGCAGGTGATTATTTATGAGGCCAAAATTAAGCAGGTGTTCAGAGAAAAGGTTAATATTATGCCATGCCTATTGTCATTAATCCCACAAAACCATAGGACATAGAAACCCTACTCATGTCTGGGGCTAGAGGACATTCGTAGATGAGCTGCTGCTTCTTCTGTGCTGGCGTATTACCTATGTTGGGCAGTGATGTGGGTCGATGACCTGTTCTGAGGCTAATAGGACCTGCTTCTTCCATCGCTTCCTTATTTGATTTGGAAGTACATATATTGGAGGACGTTTATTGTTTATTCTTTCTTGTTTGTAGGCAGGTCTCATTTTACGTGGCTTATTTTTGCGCTATGAAATTTACGCTACTTTTGTGTTCAGGCAGTAATGTTCAGTTTAGTGCAAAGTGGCATAGACGATACATGATAATTTTCAGTTTAGTGTGATTTGGCGTGGTGGTAATGTGGCTGCACTTGTCTTGTGTTGGAGGCTAGCGGAAAGTGGCATCACTGTTGTGCCATCAGTCACGTGTCTGGGTTGATTATGTTGGTGATAATAAGCACATGGGTTATGTAATTACTCCGTCAGATATGTCTTTTTATATGAAAATGAGAGATGTAAATCTACATCACCTGGTGCAGTGTTTCCCAAACTTTTTTTTACATACCACATTTAGCTTTGAAAAATGACCGAGGATACCCCCATCCTTGCTTAGGTAAATGTAGGGTGTCTGGATGACAGGTATCCAAAATTAAAAATTTATATCTCACAACTTTTTTTTAGATAAATAAGAATACCAGTAGCATAGTGGCTTCGGTGATCTAGGGATAGCATTCTGCCTTTAAGTACCCAGGTTCGCAGTTTCAAACCTGGCCGAAGCCGTCAGGATTTTTCAGGGCAAAAAAATCCTCATTACCACTTCCTTTGGAGGGGAAGTAAAGCCGTCGGTCCCATGTCATATACTTGTGGCATGAAAAAGATCCCTAAATGGCGTGGAAGTCATTTAGCAAAATTAGCTGAACTTTCTTGCCCACACAGTTCCACCTTTCGCTGCTAGGATCTCTCGCGTCGTTACGGACGTGGAGGCACCTGGCGGCGGTAGTGGGAACGACTGAACAGAGAGGGGGATAGGGTAGTACAATAAGCCTTAAAGGCTGCAGTACATTCGAGGTATTAGCTACGGGCCCTAATGACAAAGAAGAAGAAGAAGAAGAATACCAGTAGCATACGTAACAATGCATTGCATTATTTGACCTTACACAAATTGTTGCTTGCTTTGTGGGTACAGGAAATTTTTAATTACATATTCAAACTGTCACGTGAAATGAACATATTGCCAGTTAAAGAAATTCCGCGATTAATCGTAAGAAAACGTTATTCCTTTAATTATGAGTGTCAGACGTATCCAATAGAGAAATGTATGCAGTGGTCCTGTGGGAAATGGTCGTGGGTCCATTCCGATCTGTAGATAACACTTTGGGAATTACTGACCTGGTGCAATGCAAGTGAAAAATGCGCAAAAGACACTCAGTATTGAAGAGAAATTAGATGTAATAAGTCAACTTGAAAAGGGTGGGCAAATTGTTGGCACATGCCATAATGTTAGATTTGCTTATATTAGAATATGTATAATCCATAATAATGCGGATAGAGTTACAGAAAGTGCTATGTCAGGAACTAAAATGTTCCTGTAGCCAAACTGCCACAGTCCTATCTGAATGAAACATTCCACACCTGTGGATGTGAATCTCTTGCATTTTTATTGCATTAGAAATATATTTTATAGAGATGCATATACAGCGTGTCCCAGGAGGAAAGGTCATTCTCAGCAAAAAAGTGTATATGGCTTATTCTGAGCAGTTACCGAGATAGAGCTATTTCACAGTACAGTTGCAAAATTGTTGATAAGAAAGAGATACTGCGTACTGTTTCTAATACCAGTATTTGTTGTACAAGTGACAAAGTTGGTATAGTTTACCTAGTACAATACATTTTTGAAAATTCCGCTGTCAAAATCAGTGCACTTTGCAACATGGCATGTTGCATCTCTGAGTGCCTCTTCACTTTCCCATATGTGTGCGAAAACATCCATTATGTGATAGAGCAGTTCGTCTTGTGTATCCACTCTTCTTCTTGTTACATCAGTCTTCATTCAATCTTGGCGGCTAGTTAGTGGTACTTCCATGACTAATCGGATTAGAGAAAGTGTCATTGAGATGTTTCATCACAGTTTGGATATAATAAGAAGGGGTTCTGTCATGCTGAAAGTGCGCAGCCATCCGTGTGGCCAGAGGGACATCCTCTAGTTCTGGTAATCCATTTTGCAGAAAGTCTAAGTAATTTTGTCCTGTTATACGATGGTCTAAAATAACAGAGACCAATCAACAGGTCATTGATCATACTGCACCACACATCAATAGAGAAATGATGTTCAAAATTTGTTTTCACAGTACCATGTGGATTGTCGTGAGACCATCAACGCAAGTTACATGTATTATTGATTCCATTATGGACGAAAATAGCTTCATCAGTGAATAGTGTTAATGGAAGCAATTGGTGATTACTATGTAACCAATGACAAAATTGTAGATGGATGGCATTGTCCCCTGGGTGTTGATTTTGCACCTGCTGTGGGTGATACAGATACAAGCCGTCTTCATGCAATGTTCGCCATACACGTGTTCGTGAAACACAGATGTTTACAGAGTCTTTGCATGCTAGTAGTAAGGCTTCACTGTACCATTTCAAGAATGCTTTCCTGTTCCTCCACATGTTGTTGACGCACTTGTTCAGATGAATCATGAGCAGTGGGAAGTGTACCACATTTGTGCAATGTATTGAACACCTTGGAAAACGCTCTTTGATCTGGAGTTCTGTGCATAGGAAACCGTTGACGGTATTCTTCAACAGCAGCATTGGCACTACCATCACAGAAGCTGTAAACATACAGCATAGCAGCATATTCAGTATTTGTGAAGATGTGTGGCATTTTTCACAACATTCCTGCACTGTCACTGTGAACAGTCACAACAGCCAACTGACGCTTCACACAGATTCACATGCTCCAGACAGTGTTGCAGTATGGCATGAGGGAAGGATAGTATTGGGTGCCTAGTCCAAACTACTGTACAGTCAGATAGCTCTACCTCGGAAACTTTTTGGAATAGGACACGTGCATACACACATTTTTGCTTAGAATGTCTGATACTATGACCTCCCAGAATATTAACCTTTCCTCCTGGGACATTCTATATACTGTACATATGTTAGATATATATACTGTACAGGTCCTTATGTCCACAAATGGCAAAATCATATATTATATAGGGTGAGGTTCAGGCACCTAACTGTCAGGAAATATGTTTTAAATGGGAATTTTATGTTCAGTTTGTGCTACGTTTTTCAGGAACATTTCCCCGGCTTTAAACAAGATCTACCTGTACATGCTTTTTCTCTGTGCCTGTACATATACAGTCTCTTCCAGTTCATCCTCTCCCCAGGTGTTTGTCATGATGATATGTTTTGTCTCAGTATAGTAACTACGGGTTGGTTGATTGGTTGGTATCTGATTAGTGTTGTTGTTGGTAAGGATTTATTCTGCTGAAGGTGTTATCGTTTGTTCGGGCGCTGCCTAGTTCTACCATCAACATGGTTGTGGAGTCTTAACACAATACTTTGTTGTAGCTACTTTATGAACATGCTGAACAAATTAAATGGCTCATCATCATACTATTAGGTATTAAGTCATGTGACTTTCGGGTTTTTATGCCAACATCAGTTATCTGGCTGAACGTCTGTTTCCATTCTTGTGTGTTATCTGCATTTTGTGTATCACACATGAGCATTTGAAATGTTTAAATCTTCAGAACAACACAATCATTTTTGGGTCACTGCCATTATCACCAGTCATAATGTACTTTGAAGACATGTCTTGTCATGCCAAGTTGCTGGCCAAGGAATAGCTAGTGCAGGGGTTGGTATGCTTCTTCTAGTGTGCTTGTTGACAGCTTTTGGGTGACATTGCCCCCAAAAATTGAAATTATTTATGGATGTGGGATTGGAAGATAGGTATGTGCATTGCTTTAAACATATTCGTACCAGGGAGGTTTGCTATTATTGGGTATTTTGTACTGTGATTGCTATATTCCTTGTTTCAGTAGTATACAGTTGGAGTTGGGTGGGGGGCAGAGGGACTGAAGGTACCTTGTTTTTGTCAGGTTTTTTAAAATTAATTAATTTATTTATTTATTTTTTTTTTTACTTTCAAAATATATTAACTGCATTTTCTACTATCCCTTTATATTATACATGCATTTTTATGTGGGAAGTACAGAGGGTGTTGCAAAACACAGTGTTCATGTCATGTTAGATGACATCTGGATACTCTTGATGGTGCTGCAGGTTTTGAGTGTTTTGCTGTAAAGTGTGTTGTGAAATGAAATTTACAAATTACCTTGAGCATGCAGAGACTGTAAAAAATGGCTCCAAACATATAGTTATTTTTTTTTTTTTTTTGCTATTAAATAACAACATAAATCCATACTACCATAGTTATGTTTTCATGACTGATATTTACCTCGCCATTAGGCTCCTTCAACTTTCGTTGAAAAACATGTTGAATTACAAGTTACGTACATGAATTTTTAAAAGTAGTGTGCACATTAATTAGGCTGATAAGCATTCAGTGTTGGAATATATTTTAGTATTGTGGGGAGGGGGGCAGTTATGCCCCTGTCAGTAATACTTGTAACATTTCACTATATCATGTCATTTTGATCACTTTTTAGTTTTACTTCGAAGTTGCAAAATTTTTTCACGTGTACTTTTTCTTTTGTTATGTCTTTCACTTTCAAGCAGCCTTTCCCCCACATACTTTGTGAATTTGACTTTTGTTGATAGGACTTCATGCTTCAAGCTTCTCACTTAATGCACAAACGAAGTTCAGTGGACTTCCAGTGTGTTTCTCTGTATGGTGTGTGCGCGCGTGATATAAGATATTGTACTTGTTGCAGCTGGATCTTTGGGAACAGTTGGAACAGCATCTACAGGAATTAAATCTGAAGTCACTGAAGTAAAGACTGAAGTTAAGGAAGAACCTGTGATGTCTGACTCGGAGCTCACTATTAGTGATAAAGATGTGCAACCTGTTGGTCAAGATTATATTGAGGAAATCAAGAATGAAGAAGGTGAGTGACGTTGATGTGCACCACATCATGAGTAACGGTGTTCTGTTTAACCCTTTGGCACCAGAAGATGACTTCATTCGACACGTGGTATGACGCTGCGAAAACTGAACGTTACCTACATCATCAGCCAGCCAAGGATGTGCAAAGTAATGGGCGGCCATTTGTCCCTTCGGCACTGAGATTTAAATTACGGGATTTAATTTTGGTCAAAATCACAATTACTGAGATTAGTGGTGGCAGGGGAAAGACCCGAACAGGACTGTCCAAAAGTGGCCATAATTGGCCAGTGTATATGCTGTTCATAAGGAAATTTGAACCTCACTTCTTGGAACACAGCATATTGGCACCAAATGATTAATGATGCTATAAATTACTGATATTATATGGAATTGATCATAGAAGAATGTGAGGATAGAGCATTGGTAGAATGGTGCTGATAGGGGAGAACTGAAGTGTAAGGGGGGGGGGGGGACTCTGTCTTAGGGACATCTGCACCACATACCCCATGTGGATTGGCCTGGAGAGGCCAGAGACCAGGAAGAGCAAACCTCATATTTCCTTACAGGTGAAATTCTGCAACTAGCATGTGTAATGCAACCATATACTGTATTTACTTTGTTTGCTAGCCTCTAGATGGAAGCACTTGAAGATAAATGATAGTTTTTTTTGGGTAATTGCACTGTTTGATGGTATAAATTTGTTCTCCTGTTGTGGGAGGATTTGCTGTTTCAGTCTTCAAGGTGGCTGAAATAGGGTCATGTGGGTGTTGAAATGATTCAGAGGACAGATTGGAAGATAGCAAGGATTGTGGTGAAGCTGAGCTATGGAAATTTGAAGAGAGGATAGAAATTACACCATAACAATAGGAACTGAGAGTCTGAGGTGAGACAGCCAGGGTAACAAATGGCAGTTTGTTATACTGGTTGTCTTGTTTTGTCTGTCCTGCCTAGTGCTTGTTGAGTCCTCCAGTCTTTACATAAATATTGTTAGGAGATAAGTGACATACTTTGATGGAAGAAGGGTGAGTAGCACTTTGTATGAAAAGGGGATTTTGGTAATCTGGTCTCGAATTTTGTTCAGTTTCGCAGTGTAACATAAATTGTTATAATCTTCTCAGGTAAAGTAATCAGTTTCAACTGCAAATTGTGTGAGTGTCGGTTCAATGATCCAAATGCCAAGGAAATGCACATGAAGGGTCGTCGTCATCGACTTCAGTACAAGAAAAAGGTGAACCCAGAATTGGTTGTTGATGTGAAACCGTCTCTACGCCAGCGGAAGCTTCAGGAGGAAAAACTTAGGAGGCAGCAGATGAGGGATGAATACTGGAGACGCCGTGATGAGGAGAGGTGAGAGGTTTGCAGTGCGGCACGCGCGCATGCACACACACACACAGACACAGATTGTTACATGGGCTCAAGAAATGCCATGCACCTGCCATGGGACTTTGAGGAGGTAATAATAGGAAAATGCTCCAGTGGTAATGCTAACAGCAGGAACAGTAGTGAAATTTATTCCATGAGAAGGTACCTCCAGCACTGTATTGATTGAAGCCTTTCTGCCCATTGCGACCACCAGTGAGATAGTTGCAGCATTAATCCATTAATGCCCAGTGTCCTCATTTTTGAACAGAGTAAAATATTTTTTTTAGAAAAAGTGGCGCATAGAGCTGACAACCTTACTGCCTTCCTGTGCCAATTGTCTTGAAATCTGGGAGCCTCGTCGTCCTGGAACCCTCAGGGCCTGTCCAGGCCTGTAATGGGAATGCTTTACTTTTTTACAAAGTGAACTCCCTTGACACTCGTGTTATACACATTTCATTGTTACTTATAATTTGCACAGTTATGGCATTTGATGGAGGCTTAGTGCTATAGCATTTTGCAGACATTCCTGTCGCGTATTGTAATGTCCACCTTTCAATGAGTGTAGTTACGAATTTTCTGAATGGGGATCCTAACAGTTCCCTCTTGCAAATTATTGTGTACATTGCCTTCAAATGTACCACAGATGCAGTATACTGGTGTGAATTTTTGTCATGAAAAGTAGGACACTGGTTACCATACATAATAGTATGTGAGTGATTCGTCATTTCAGTAATACAGTTGAAAGCTAAATTGTGAAGTAATATTAACAATAATGATAATGGAGACATCCCAGATTAGGTGTACTACTACTTGGAAGGGTATAATTATTTTCGGTGTGGTACCACACCAAGAGAGTACTGCAGGAAAATGTGTTGACCCATTTATACCATATGATACTGGGGAGAATGTTCAGTACCTCCCTCCCCCCCCCAAAGCCCGAGGCACTGCGGCCCAATGCAGGCCATGGCCTTCTCATTCTTGGGGTTTTTAGATCACGCACAACGATGCATCACGGTTAGTAGGACTCGTCTGGACAAGTGATCAGCTTGTCGCAGAGACCTCTACCTAACACACAACACTAACAACAGACAGATATCCATTCCCCTGATGGGATTCGAATCCACGGTATCAGCAGACGAGCAGCCGTAAACCTACGCTTTGGGCCGCGTGGCCACTGGGATCGGCGTGCAGTAACTTTGCATAGTAAAATTGTCAGTTTGATGGTGGAGCCTATCTTGGAAAGTGCCCAGCGATACACAATTATCTTGCATTGGTACAGTGTGGGTGTTTTAGGCAACAATTTCACAGCAAAAATTTGTGGTCGTAATGCCCACAGAAATTGTGGACATTTGATAAGGTCCTGTTTTTGATGAAGGGTTGTATGAAGATCCCAGGGTCATTTTGTGTGTCATTTGCCCAGCAGAAGTTGTCATTTCAACAGATGAAGAAGACGCATACAGTGTCACTGGGACAGTAGAAATTCAAGATGTAACAGGAACAATGCAAATATATTAGCGATCAACAAATGTTTTTGGAAGTAAGACTAATTTTGACACTTTGCTGCCTATATCTGTTAAGGTGACAAGAAAGGCAAATCATGTTAAGAAACGTTGCCTAACTAGTGATCAAAGCGACTGGAAAAAAAACATGCAACTAATACTAAACTGTCACCAAAACGGAACCAGGTACAGATAGAAATGAGAAACTTGAGTAAAGGGCTTAATTTTTTGTCACCCAGATAGTTGTCTAAAAACAAGTGCAGACAGCTAATAACCGTAATTCATTTTCAAGATGTTACTTTGGCCAACTACAACAAACATGATTGTTGTTTCAAAACCAAGCCTCTCACTGACATGAGGAATGCTGATTTTTTAAAAATTTTGAATTTTTGGGAAATATCTAGATATAGATGACCTGGTTGTCAAATACTATGGGCTCTGTATGGTATAGGTTGGTACTGTTTAAACTTCAATTAGTGATGAGGTAAGGAACCAACAACCAATAAAATGGAATGACTTCCTAAATTTTTCTAAATATGCTTGACTGCGTTGATGATCCAGATAGTTATGTCTTGTTTAATAATTTTTTTACCAACCGTGAAATTTCCGTTCTCCTACAACATCTTGGGTACTTAGCATGTGGCACAATGAGATAGAATTTTATTGGAGGTTGCTCTCTCAAGCGAGTAAAAGATTTGCAAGGGAAGAAGATGTTGCGTTTGAGTACCAGTATGATCCTAATGGAGAGGTACTCTTCATTTGGTGAACTGCCAAGAGGGGTGCCATGTTAGCACCAGTTTTAAAACAGTCTTCTTGCAGCAATAAGTGGCTGGAACAGAGACCTGAATCAAAAGTTGGACATATCACAACCCACAGTACTCAGGATACGTAACTCCTGTGTGGGAAGCATTGATCAACATAACTGGTTGGTTAGGGAAGAATGCTATTGGTGTAAGGGAAAAAGTGGTCCTGGACACTACAAATTGTAGCCTCAGTAATTGCATGGCTCCTCGACAGACATGTATCCATGGAACAGATGCACTGGACCTTCTGGACATCAAGTGTACTGTAGCTGTGCCCTGTCTCACACTGCACTAGCCGAGAACATGTAGAGTGTGTGACCTCGTCAATCATTTTCTACTAGTCACACCAGAGCAATATCTGATGTTAGATTTGATAGCACGAACCATATTAAAGTGAAATGAAAGGAGCTAAGAAAATGCAGTCATGGTAGGTTAATTAGAAAACCAGGATATTTCTGCACTAGGTAATATCACCCTGTGCATTCATTGCGTACTCTTTTTCACAACAAAGAAAATTTTGTGTTACTAACATGTTGAATAAAAGTGTAGTGTTATATATTATGTTCTTTGTAGTATAGAATGTACTTCTAATAGGTAATAATTCTGTGACACTAATACAGAAACCCAGTGTCCTATTTTGAGGACAGCCAATATCTCAGAAACAAGGTGTCAGAAAAATGAAATGTCTGCAGATTCAATTTTTTGTAGCCCTTCTTATGTATATTGACCGAAAATGACTCACATCTGCATCAAAATATAATTTTGGCTGTAATGGGTTGATGTGCACAGGCAGATCTTGTTTTATGCATCTTCTTTTTGTGCGATTTCCCTTTAATGCGATCTGGTGTAGACAATCCGTGGCCGCACCTATCTTCCGTAGGAGACCAGCAGAACGCGAGGTCACTGCCACACCATCAGTCGTGTCTGAATTGATTGCGTTGGTGGTATAATCACGTGGCTCATTTAGTTTTCTCATCAACATCAGTCACTATTATAAATCTACATCACATAGTGCCCCCAAGTGAAAAATTAGCAAAAGGCAATCAGTATTGAAGAGAACCCACCTTGAAAAAGGTCAGTGAATTGTTGACATGAGCTGTAATGTTAGACTCACCTTATAGTAGCATACATACAATTAGTGATAATGCTGATAGAATTAAAGAAAGTGCTGAGTCAGGAAGGTGAATGTATACAGGGTGTTTCATAATGTTCTCGGTGATTACAAACATTATTACGAGACTTGTTCACAGCCACAGGAAAACTGAAAATGATTTTTTTTGACAACTAGAGATGTTTGATGTGTGCACAACAGGTGACAGGGCACACATCGATACGATATTCAAGTTCTTGCCACACATGCATCAACATGGGTGCATTGATATTCTTCACTGCTGCAATGATCTATGCCTTTAGGTCGGCACGGTCACGTGGCATTGTTGGAACGAATACTTTACACAAAACGCACGTTGCACAGTAACCATAGACTTATTTGTGTGATATTCCAACACACAAAAGACTTCTCCCCCGGAACAGCCATTTTCTCACTACATACACTCACATCGCCTAGCGGCAGAAATGTGAACTACAATGAAAAACAACTTACTAGGAAAAAATTTTGAGTTCCTTCTATCTGTATAGTTTTCGTGAATATTTGTCGTATGGTTTTCCTATAATAAATTTTTGTAATCCTGCAGTAATTATGAATGCCCTTTATATGCTCGACTGGTCCATATGTCCACTAGTGGTATGGTTATATGCTGCGTGGAATGAGGTCAATCACGTAACTCCTGGGAAATACGCCGTTTTAAATGGGGAATTTTGTGTTCAGTGTGCATGGCATTTTTCAGGAATGTAACTCTGGCGTAAAACAAGACTGCCTGAATGCATTAAGTCGTACTTTTGAATGAGATGTTAATATGCAATCAAGGGGAAATAAAGGTACACCTGTATGCGATAAAATCAGTGCTGTGATGCAGTTTGCAGGTACAACCTTCTGTGTTGTTGTATTGATGCATATATAATTGTGCAGAATGATGGAGGAGGAAGAAAGAATGTACTGGGAGGAACGCCGTCGATACGAAGAGGAAGTGGAATATTTTGAATGGTACCGACGTTACGGGAGAGATCCTCGTGGCTTGCCTCCACCCCCTCCAAGGCCATTTGGACCAGGTGTTCCTCCACTTATGGTGAGTTACTTTGGCATGAGCCAAGTCTTCTATGCATGCATTAAGTGTCTTCACCATTTTAAATCATCAGCTGAATTCATTTTTGTACTGTTGTTTTGTGATGCCAAAGAGATGTGAAGTATTGGTGTAGGGTGCAGTTGAAAGACGAAATCTGTTTTCTGCGCGTGTGCCATCACATTTCAAACGCAGTCTTACTACATGAATACAGTACCTACTGAAGCTTTGATACTGACACGTAATTGTAAAGAAGCTTATATATGTTGGTTAAACTTGTCCATATTCATATGTAGTATTTACATTTGCTTTCTTGCTTGTGTATCGAGAAGTTTGAATTTTGACTTGCATGACTGCACAAAGATGTACTTGCTAAAGTGTGCTATTTAATGACACCCAGTTGTTGAGATTGAACAGCATCAAGTGCTTCTATTACACTTACATTTGTAAGCCTATGAGTTACATGTGGAAGGAAGGTGAACAATTTTTCAGTCTAGATTCAGTCATGCAGAACATATTTTATGGGGTGAAGCCACCTTAAAAACTTGTAGTGATTGGACGATTACTATAGCAACAGCAGATGAGTGCACCATCAGTTGCTAATGGTAAATACATGAAGATGAGTTTTGATTAGTTTCATTATGACTGCAGGATTTATCTTCTGAGGGTATTGGAAAGTCTTATCACTTGAATGTACCTGGAAAACTAGGTGCTTATTTATAAATCAACTCTTTCAATACCAGCAAATGCAGTTCTATTATGTATTTCACTCCTAATTAGCTCCTACATGTTTTGGCTTACCTGCCATCATCAGGGAGCTTACACCTATATTGCTTAAACTTAGAGCGGTAAGTGTCTTTACAGTGCTTATGCATATAAAATATACAGATTTTAGTTAAAATTTACAATATTTAAAATTTTGTCAAATGACAATGTGTTGTTTTGTAAAATTTAAAATATCGTTATTTTCAGTTGCTCTAACAGTACATGGTGGGTGTACTGACTGCACTGTGTTTTCGGTGTAATAATTTTTTCTTCATTTTGTGAGAGTTCGCTGATGTAATATCATTGTTTTGAATGTGCGTGCACCAAAGGAGGAGAAAAGTGATGATTCAAAAGGCAGTTTTTATGAGAAATTAGAGCAGTTTCTATTACCCTTTTCCTAAGTACCATATGAAATTGTTTTGGGGGATTTTAACCTTTATCTTACGGCATTTAATTTAGTCTTCGTGCCCCTGGTACGGTGTTTATATTAGACAGCTGTTTAAATAGTTGCGCGTGGTTGCCTATAAACGTTTATAAATTATGAACCGAAGGTGATGAAACAAATAATCTGCACTGTTGCGAATAAATCAGAGATATTTCAGTTCAAGAAAAGTTGCAGTACAGTGGTGTACC
>Ga0136643_10001772_pt1 | contig 26978 bp, 10 predicted proteins | sample TergutLab28metaG_FD_96883 | JGI IMG/M metagenome (GOLD analysis project Ga0136643, IMG submission 96883) | Labiotermes labralis P1 segment gut microbial communities from Petit-Saut dam, French Guiana - Lab288 P1 (version 3) (version 3) | ecosystem: Host-associated > Arthropoda: Insects >... | reverse complement strand
TTATTTTCGGTCTTGGTGTACGGCTAGTACGACCTGTGACCTCAAATTTCGAATAAACGAATTTTTAGCGGCTTTAGGTCGGAGAGTTTTGAGTCGGAAATTTTTATTCCTGCCACGAAAAGAGACCGCAGCCTTACCAATGTAAGGCAAGGGTTCTTGACAAAGGCAGGGATAAAAATTTCCAACTCAAAACCGTGTTGTACATTGTATTGCAAGGGTAAAGTCATGCTGAGCCTCAAGGGTAAGCGAGTATATCTTGCCTGTGGAAAAACAGACATGCGAAAAAATATAAACGGCTTGGCAGCAATAGTTGAAGGCAGCTTTAAGCTTGATCCATTCTGTGGAGCACTATTCGTGTTCTGCAACCGTAATCGTGATCGTGTAAAAATACTCGAATGGGACGGCGATGGTTTCTGGCTTTATTTCAAGCGACTGGAAAGAGGTCGTTTTAGATGGCCGAGACCAGGTTCGGATGTTACTATGGTACTTTCCGGTGAAGAGCTTTCCTTTCTCTTAGGCGGTACAAAAATTGAATTAAAATTGAAGCGAAAAGAGATTTCAGAGCGTAGAGTTATATAGCTAAAAATGCTGTAATTGCTTGATTTTTAGCGGTTTTAGGCGTGTTGTACATTGTATTGCAAGGGTATTAAAGTTACAAAACATTATCGTAAGAGCAAGCGTCTTGTTAACGACAAGCTGCCGGAAAACCTTCCTGTTGAAGTTGTCGAGCATAGCTTGCCTGTTGATGAACAGACTTGTCCAAGTTGTGATGGGAGTCTTCACATCATAGGTAAGGAAAAAAGGCGTGAGCTAAAAATTATTCCTGCCCATGTTAAAATTGTGGAACATGTCCGCAAGGTTTATGGCTGTAGAGAATGTGAGAAGGATGAGTATGGCGAACCGATTTTTAAAACTCCGGTCGATAACCCTGTAATTAAGGGCAGCTTTGCTTCACCCGAAGCTATTGCACATATAATTACTCAGAAATTTATTATGGGCGTTCCACTATATAGGCAAGAACAAGACTGGAATCGCAACGGAATAATGTTATCACGGCAAACCATGTCTAACTGGCTGATCAGAGCAACAGAGGATTACCTTGAGCCAATATATAATTGTCTTCGGGAGTTGCTCTTGGCTTACGATGTTATACACGCAGATGAAACGACTTTACAAGTCCTGCGCGAACCAGGTAAGTCACCTCAAAGTAAAAGTTATATGTGGTTATACCGGACAAGTGGCTATAATAAAGCAAGCTATGAGATAAAACATCCCATCGTGCTGTATGAATATCAGCCGAGTCGCAGTGCTAAACATCCTAAAGAATTTTTGAAAGACTTTAAAGGTTACTGTCATGCGGATGGATATGATGGATATCACTCTTTGCCTGATAACATAACGGTTGTAGGGTGTTTTGCTCATGTCCGCCGCAAGTGTTTTATACAAAAAACAATACTCGTTATGCAAATGCTTTTGTCAAGTCAAATTTCAACCACACCATCTAAATGAAAAACCGACCACTCATAAAGTCTTGGTTTATTATTCCGATGGTTACGAGGGGTTTACACAGCTAATACCGCCTCAACAACTGATACAAACCAAAAAAGAAACGCATTGAATTGAGCTCAACAACGGTCAACAACGTCATTGGTTTGTCAGATTTAGGAGACGAACATGTGTTGTTTCTCGCTCTCTTGAAATGATAGACTTAACTACAGCACTATTTGCATGGTTTCATTCCAAAAAAGGAAAAGCTAGGTTATTCACCTTGAATCCGTTATCATAATTTTTGCAATGTCCCCCATTTTTATTTCATTATTGACATTTTTTTGCATTATGATATAATAAAAACAATTTTTAGCAACAATGCTGATTTCTACGGAGTTGCTTGTGCTACGAAATGGACAGATAATTTAATTATAACATACTTTAATTTCGTGCAAGATAGAATTTCACTATCCATTGTATGGGAGGTCATGATTTGATTATCAAAAAATTTGAAGAGCAGGTACGAAAACACCCTAACCACATTGCTGTTAAAACTTTAAAAGATGAGCTTTCTTACCAAGAATTGCATAAATACTCAAATAATCTTGCTCATGAGATAATAGCCAGAAGTTCTAATGTTCATGTGACAAATGAGCAAAAAACAATTGCTCTTTTATTTGAACATAGCACGGATATGATTGTGAGTGTCGTTGGTGCTGTAAAAGCAAATACCACATATGTCCCGCTGGATGCGAGTTATCCAACAACGCGGTTATCTTACATGATTGAAAATTCCAAGTCAGATTTCATAATAACAAATGATGAAAATATGAAGCTGGCTAAAGAGTTTGTTCAAGAAAAAGATGTCAAATCAAAAATAATCAACATCAGCGAAATTAAAAAAATAAAGCTTGATAATTTCAAAGAAAATAAAAGCCAAAACCGAGTTAACGATGTAGGATATATTCTATATACGTCAGGTTCAACAGGAACCCCAAAGGGCGTAATTCAATCTTATAAAAACATACTGCATTTTGTTGAATGTTATACAGATATTTTATCAATAACACATGAAGATAAAATGACTTTATTTTCTGCTTTTAGTCATGACGGATCAATCCCAGATATTTATGGTGCGCTATTAAATGGAGCCACTTTATACCCTATAAACATAGGAGCGCAAACAGATATTAATGATATTATCGGTTGGCTTCAAAAGGAAAAGATAACTATATGGCATTCTGTTCCGACTTTGTATCGTTTTTTTATGAGCACTATAACTGAGAATGATAAATTTCCTGATTTGCGTTTCTTTGTTTTAGGTGGAGAAACCATACTATTACGTGACATAAGTGTATTCCAAAAAAATTTTAATGATACGGACACAAAATTTGCGACTATATATGGACAATCTGAGTCTACTATAAATTCGATGCAAATATATTCATCTAATTCAAATGTAAAGCATGTGACACTTGGGCAGCCTTTGAAAGACACTGAAGTCATTGTAGCTGATGACAACGGAGAAGAAGTTTCCCCTCTTAAAGATGGCGAAATAGTGATCTTAAGCGATCATGTTGCACTAGGGTATTGGGATGACAAGATAAAAAGCAAAGAGGTTTTCAAGCATTATCCGGAAATAGGGAGAGCATACCATACAGGCGACTTAGGAAAGCTTCTATTAGATGGAACGGTGGAGTTTTTAGGACGCAAAGATTCCCAGGTGAAAATAAGGGGCTACAGAATTGAGCTTGGTGAAATAGAAAACTGGCTTTTAGAGCTTGAATGTATAAAAGAGACCGCAGTGTTGGCGATTGAAAATGAAACGGGTGAAAAATACTTATGTGCATATATTGTAGCGGATAATGAAGTTTCTGCAAAGCAAATGAGACAGAGTTTATCGGAAAGTCTACCTGAATATATGATACCCACACATTTTGTTCGTCTTGATAAAATGCCACTTATGCCAAATGGCAAAACGGACCACAAATCACTCCTCAATTTGAAAAGCATATCTAAAACCAGCGATGGGTATAAAGAACCGAGAAATACCCTGGAAGATCATATAGCAAAGATATGGCAAGATACATTAGGAATAGAAAAAGTAGGAATTTACGACGACTTTTTTGAACTAGGCGGGCATTCTTTGAAAGGCATGATCGTCGCTTCAAAGATACATAAAGAGCTCAATATTAATCTGCCATTAAGAGAGCTATTTAAAAACCCGACTATATCAGAACTAAGTGAATATCTTAGCAATGCCGAACAAAACACATATTGTCCCATAACAAAATCCAAAAACATGGAATATTATGAGATTTCTTCTGCCCAAAAAAGAATGTTTGTTCTTCAACAGCTTAATACAGATGCTGTTAACTACAACATGCCATCTATAATGATATTAGATGGCGTTATTGAAGAGAAAAAGATAGATAGCGCAATCACCAAGCTTATTGACAGGCATGAAGTTTTGAGAACATCTTTTGAGACAGTGGAAAATCAAATTGTGCAGAAGGTTCATGAATCCATAAATTTTTCAATAGGATACGTTGATAAGACAAATGAATTCACAGAAGATGTTGATGATCACATAAATCAAGTTATTAAAGAATTTATCAAACCTTTTGATTTAAGTAAAGCCCCTCTATGTCGTGCACATCTAATAAAGCTTGAATCGGAAAAACATATATTTTTGCTGGACATACATCATATTATCTCAGATGGCACCTCCATTTCGATTTTAACAAAAGAATTTCTAGATCTCTATGAGGCCAAAGAATTACCGCCGCAAAGAATTCAATATAAAGATTTTTCTGAATGGCATAATGCCTGGATGAAGTCGGATAACTTTATGCAGCAGGAAAAATATTGGCTTGACAAATTTTCAGATGATATTCCCATTCTTAACATGCCCATTGACTATGTTAGACCGACAGTTCAAGAATTTGCCGGCGATAATATAAGTATCCCAATAAATAAAGACTTAAGCAGCAAACTAAAGACGATTGCTAAAGAAACAGGTTCAACACTATACATGGTATTAATATCGGCAATCCATATCTTACTGTCAAAATATACTGGCCAAGAAGATATCATTATTGGAAGCCCAATTGCCGGCAGATCGCATTCTGACCTTGGGAACATGCTAGGCATGTTTGTAAACACGTTGGCAATGCGTTCCTATCCTAAAAGTTGTAAATCATATATAGAATTTTTAGAAGATGTAAAAGAGGATACTCTGCGGGCATACGAAAATCAAGATTATCCGTTTGCAGAACTTATAGAAAAACTTAATTTGAGTAGAGACATTAGCCGAAACCCGCTGTTTGACATAATGTTTACACTGCAAAACATAGAGATAATAAATCCTGAATTTGGGGAAGCAAAATTAACAAAATATGAGCTAAGTGAAAGAAATGCAAAATTTGACCTAACGTTTACGGCAGTAGAGTTAGAAGATTATATACTGATTGATATAGAATATCGCAAAAGCCTGTTTAAAAAAGAAACTATAGAGCGCATGAGTGAACATCTGCTCAATATTATTGAGTTAATATCGAAAAACAAAAATGTTCTGATCGGGGATATTAATATCATTTCAGAGAAAGAACGTAGCAGAATTCTGACTGAGTTTAATGACACATATATAGAATATCCCAAGGATAAAACGTTGCATCAGCTATTTGAAGAGCGTGCATCAAAAGAACCCGACAAAGTTGCTTTGGTTTTTAGAGATAAATCTATGACCTATGGCGAATTGAACATGCGGTCGAACCAACTTGCAAGAATCTTAAGGCTAAGAGGCGTAAAGGATAACAGCATAGTCGGCATAATGCTCGACCGTTCATTCGAAATGGTTATAGGCATACTTGGCATATTAAAAGCTGGTGGGTCGTACATGCCTATTGATATAGCCTGCCCGGAAAATAGAATAAGTTTTATGCTGGAAGACAGCGAAGCCTATATTGTTCTTGCTCAATCATGGTTTGACAACAAGCTGCCCTCCACAATAGAAAAAATTCACCTTGATAAAATGACTTATGAAGGTGAAACATCTGATTTAGATAACATTAACAATCAAAACAGTTTGGCATATGTGATTTATACATCAGGCTCAACAGGTGTACCGAAGGGAGTTATGGTGGAGCATGGAAGTGTTATAAATCTGCTGTATGATATGGAAAAGCACTACTCACTAAGCAAAAATGACGCATATCTTTTAAAAACAGCATATACTTTTGATGTTTCTGTTCCTGAGCTTTTTGGTTGGATTCTTCCCGGAGAAAAATTAATAATACTTGATCAGGGACAAGAGGGACTTTCTGAGAAAATCATAGATATAGTGCACAACAAAAAAGTTACTCATATTTACTTCGTGCCGTCCACGCTTAATATGTTTTTGGCTAGCTTAGATACTCATTCAAGCAAAAGTCTTGAATCATTAAAATATGTTTTCATAATCGGAGAAGCCTTAAAGCAAGAAACCGTCACATCTTTCTATAAACACTTTAACCAAGCCAAGCTTGAAAACGTATACGGCCCTGCAGAAGCTACCGTGTATGTTTCCAGATACACATCAATTATAGATGAGCAACATCTTTCGGTTCCGATAGGAATACCATCTTCCAATGTGAGCCTATATGTAATTAGCAAAGATGGAAGCCTACAGCCGATAGGCATTGAAGGTGAACTCTGTATTTCCGGCATATGCCTGTCGCGGGGCTATTTAAAACGCCCGGAACTGACAGAAGAGAAATTTATAGATAATCCCTTTGTATCTGGAGAGAGAATGTATCGAACAGGTGATTTAGCAAAATGGCTTCAGGATGGAAACTTGGAGTTTTTAGGAAGAATAGACCATCAAGTGAAAATACGAGGATTTAGAATAGAAATCGGAGAGATAGAAAACCAATTATTGAACATAAAACCTATAAAGGAGGCATTAGTAATAGATCGAGAAGATGAGTCTTTAGATAAATATCTGTGTGCATATATCGTTTCGGATAATTATCTTTCTGCTGGTGACTTGCGTAAGAGCTTATCGGAAAATCTGCCGGATTATATGATTCCGTCTTATTTTGTGCAGTTAGACTCATTCCCGTTAAACTCAAGCGGAAAAGTAGACAGAAAAATGCTTCCGCCGCCAGATGTCGGCACTGCCATAAAGGTTGAATATAAAGCGCCCGAAAACACCATGGAGGAAAGTGTATTAAAAATATGGTCTGAGGTATTAGGCATAGAAAAAATAGGTGTTAATGACAATTTTTTTGAAATAGGGGGGCACTCGCTAAAAGCTACTATTATAGCGTCAAGAATACATAAGGAATTGCAAGTTGAACTGCCGCTAAAAGAATTGTTTAAATCACCTACTATATCAGAGATAAGTGAATATTTGAGTAAAGCTGATAGAAATAAATACTCTTCCATAGAAAAATCAAGCAAGAAGGATCATTACGAAGCTTCCCCTGCTCAAAAAAGAATGTTTTTGCTACAGCAATTAAATCCCGATACCGTAAGTTATAATATTCCGTCTGTTTTAACTGTAGATGGCGAAATTGAAAAAGATAAACTAGAAAGTGCTGTTAAAATGCTGATTGATCGTTATGAGGTTTTGAGAACATCATTTTATTTACTGGATGACAAAGTTATGCAGCATATACATAACGATGTTGCATTTTCGCTTGAATATGCCGAAAGGATGGATGAATATTCCAAAAATGCAGATGAATGTATGAAGGAATCCGTTAAGATTTTCAGAAGGTCATTTGACCTGGGCAAGGCACCGCTTTTACGTGCAGGGCTAATCAAACTTGAGAAGAAGAAGTATCTGCTGCTGCTTGATGTGCACCATATTGTTTCTGACGGTACTTCTATGTCTATTTTAACTCGTGAATTTATGAAACTTTATAAGTTTTTAAAGGAGAGAAATTAATTTATGGAATCTTCAGATAAAACTGAATTTATGGGACAAAAACTGCAGTACAAAGACTTTTCGGAATGGCAAAATACCTATTTAAAATCAGATGATGTTGCAAAACAAGAAGCGTATTGGACTGAAAGGTTTTCAGGAGAGATACCGATTCTTAATATGCCGCTTGACTATACTCGGCCCGCTATACAAGAGTTCGGCGGTGATAGCATAGATATCCAGTTAAGCAAGAAACTGAGCCATTTGCTTAATGAAGTTTCACAAAAATCGGGTGCTACACTATATATGACATTGTTGTCAGCGGTTAACATATTATTGTCAAAGTACACTGGCCAGGAAGATATAATTATAGGTAGCCCGATTGCGGGTAGACATCATGCAGACCTTGCGGACATGCTTGGCATGTTTGTAAACACACTTGCAATGCGCAATTACCCTTTAAACAATTTAACATATGCAGAATTTTTAAATGCTGTCAAAGAAAACTCATTAAAAGCATATGAAAATCAAGATTATCAATTTGAAGAACTTATTGAAAAACTAGAACTGCAACGAGATATGAGCCGAAACCCATTGTTTGATGTAATGTTTGTAATGCAAAATGTAGAAGTTAACGAGCTAGAGATTGATGACTTAAAGTTTACAGACTACATAGAAGGTGAAAAGATTGCAAAATTTGATCTAACATTTACAGCATCAGAAACGGAAAAAGGTATCTTGATCAATATAGGCTATTGCACAAGCTTATTCAAAAAAGAAACAATCAAGAGAATGAGCATTCATATGCAAAATGTTCTTGAAGCAATAACTGCAAACGGAGCTGCTTTACTTGGTGAAATTAATCTTATTTCTTTGGAAGAGAAAAATGAAATTTTGTATAAGTTTAACGACACCGACTTCCAATATCCTAAGGGAAGGCTTGTTTATCAGTTCTTAGAAGAACATGCGGAGAAATCACCAGATAGTATTGCGCTAATATTTGATAATGGCAACATGACATATGGTGAATTAAATAAACGTTCAAATCAAATTGCGCGATTGCTGAGGGAAAAAGGTATAAAAGTAGATAGTATAGTTGGTATATTGGCGGAACGTTCGTTTGAAATGATTATAGGTATTTTTGGAATTTTGAAATCCGGTGGGGCTTATTTGCCTATTGACCCCAAATATCCTGAAGATAGGATAAAATTTATGCTTCAAGACAGTGGCGCAAATATACTTCTTGCCCAACCTAATTTAATAGAAAAGATTGCATTCGACACTGAAATCATCAACCTTGAAGATGTTGACATGTATAAGGGAGCGGGAGATAATCTCGAACCGATAGGAAGTACCGATAGCCTAGCGTACTTGATCTACACATCAGGTTCTACGGGCAAACCTAAAGCTGTAATGGTAGAACATAAAGCCATTGTAAACAGATTGAATTGGATGCAAAGAGCATATCCGCTTTCCAAAGACGATGTAATCTTGCAGAAGACTTCATATACATTTGATGTTTCGCTATGGGAGCTTATATGGTGGTCTTTCGCTGGGGCAAAGGTTTGTCTTCTTAAGCAAGGGAAAGAAAAAGAGCCAGAAGCTATAATGCAAGAAATAAGCAAAAGCAAGGTTACTGTCATGCATTTCGTTCCTTCCATGCTGACTATATTTTTGGAGCATATAAATTCAGAAGAGGAAGCTTGTAGTATAAAAACTCTAAAAAGGGTATTTTCCAGCGGTGAAGCATTAAGCATTAAGCATGTATCGGATTTTAACAATAAAATAAGAAAAGCGCATAATACCGAACTGATTAACTTATATGGGCCAACCGAAGCAGCTGTTGATGTAACACATTTTAATACTTCTGAAAGTTGCTTTGACAAAACAGTTCCGATAGGCAAGCCAATAGACAATACCACTCTGTATGTTTTAGGAAGCAATAATATTTTAAATCCAGTCGGTGTTGCGGGAGAGCTTAATATAGCTGGCGTATGCCTAGCCCGTGGTTACTTAAACCGTCCGGAACTTACATCTGAAAAATTTGTTGAAAACCCGTTTAAGCCGGGTGATCTCATGTACAAAACCGGCGACTTAGTAAAATGGCTGCCAGATGGCAACATAGAGTTTTTAGGTAGGATAGATCATCAAGTCAAAATAAGAGGTTTCAGAATAGAGCTTGGCGAAATTGAAAGTAAGCTACTTGAGATTGATTCTGTCAAAGATGTTCTTGTGATGGACAGGGCAGATAGTGCGGGCTATAAATATCTATGTGCATACATTGTTTCTCTTGAGAAGCTCTCGGTTAAAGAGCTTAGAAGCCACCTATCGAAAAGTTTGCCTGAATATATGATTCCGTCATATTTTGTTCGAATGCTCGTGGATCAAATTCCACTAAATTCAAGTGGTAAAATAGACAGAAAGGCCCTGCCAAACCCTGAAGAAAACATGGTAAGGGAAACTGAATACACAGAGCCTCGAAATCAGTTGGAGAAAGATCTTGCAGTAATATGGGAAAGTGTACTTGGCTTAGATCGCATAGGAATACATAGCGATTTCTTTGAAATGGGGGGCAATTCATTAAAACTAATAACCTTGGCAAGAAGGGTAAACAGTGAATTGGAGCTGAATGTTCCCGTATCTGAATTTTATGCTCATCCCAACATCTCATATATATCTGAGTATATTAATGCAAATGCGGATAATGGCTTTGACTATTCAAGTATAGACAAAAACATGGTTCTTCTAAAAAAGGGGAAAAAAGATGCTAAAAGCATATTTTTCGTTCAACCATTTAGCGGAAAACCTGAAGCCTATACAGATATGATAAGCAAGACGGTGTCAGACTTCAACTTTTGGGGTATCAGACATGAAAAACCAGGATTTTATGATCCATTTATACCAATTGTAGAAAAAATGGCGGCGATCCATATTGAAAAAATTAAAACAGTTCAACCAAAGGGGCCTTATTATCTTGCTGGTTGGTGCGTTGGCGGGATGGTTGCATATGAGCTTGCTGCACAGCTTGAAAAAATGGGAGAAGAAGTAAAGTTTCTCGCTATATTTAACACTACACCTCCCTTTGAATGGATAAGAGATGTCAGAAGGTTTGGATTTTCTGCCAATAAGCTAGTATTTAGATTTACAGTTAAAACCGAAATAGAAATTCTACAAAGGATTATTCCCGATAAAGATTTTGTGGAGAAGCATATCAAGATGATACGCGAAGAGAAATTATCAATAGAGGAACTGTGGATACGTGTTGCTAATGATTTGGAGAAAATTGATAATTACGAGGAAGTGAAAGAGAAAATATATCACGAGATGTATCTGTTTACAGGACATTTATTTACAATGGCGATTAAAGACCCTAAACAATCAACGATAGAGCATATGGTGTCTTATTTCAATTTAATGAGAGGGTATAAGCGTACTATCAAAAGGCTATATTATCCAAAAGGCAAAATAAACTGCAAAATAAATTATTTCATTGCAGAAAACGAGGAGCAACACGAAGTTTCAAGATGGGCAAGACATAGTAAAAATGGTGCCGACTATTATCGTGTTGATGGCGCTGACCATTTCTCAATGTTTGAGGATGAAGAGCATATGAAGCAGCTAGCGTGTTTTGTAGATCAGGCAATAGCAAAATTTGAAGCTTAGAAAGGAACGAATATCCTAATGAGAAAAATATTTCTAAGTGCTGTAGTTGTCACGGTTCTTGTTTTTACAGGAATGTTAACTTTTAATAGTATTACAGAAGCGGAATCGTTATTGGCATTTTCACAGTCAGAACAAGATGCGATAGAAAATATCATTCAAAAAAACATGGCTGATGGAAGGATCCCGGGTGCTTCCGTGGTTATTGTTAGAAATGGCGAAACGTTAATAAAGAGCGGATTTGGGTATTCTGATGTGCGAAGCGGGATAAGTATAACCCAAAGCACAGTTTTTGAGCTAAGCTCGAACAGTAAAGCTTTTACTGCCTTGGCTATTTTGCAGCTGGAACGAGATGGCTTGGTTAATTTAATGTCGCCTATCGAAGAATATATTCCATGGCTCGAAATGACTTATAGGGGCTCAAATGTATCTGTAACTGTTGAACAGGCTATGAACCATACAAGTGGTATTCCTTTTAGCTCTATTGATAATATAAGAGAAAGCACAACAGACACAGCACTTGAAGAGGCAGTCAGAACTTTGGTTGGAACACCGCTTCAAAGTATGCCCGGAGAAGTTTATAGCTATGCCACAATAAACTATAATATTCTCGGATTAATCATCGAATCAGTCACAGGGCAATCTTTTGAAGATTATGTTACAGAAAACATCTTAAGCCCTCTTGGTCTTAGAAATACATACATGTTTCATGAAGATGTCTCCGCAGGTGAAGTGTCAAAAGGGTATATGATCAGTTTTCTTCGTGCAAGGGAATTTGATGTGCCGATATTTAGAGGCAACAAACCTGCTGGCTATATACTGAGCAGTGCAAATGATATGGAAATATGGCTATTGACTCAACTAGGCTTGAACAATGAAAGCGCCTTTGATATGGATTTGATTTTAAGATCTCATTCACTAGACAGCCCACCTACTGTCGGGGGCGAAATATATTCAGCAGGTTGGTTTGTAAATAACATTACGGGTGAGATTTTTCATGGCGGAAATAACCCTACCTTTTCATCACATATTATCTTGAATATTGAAAGCGGTACGGGTGTTGCAGTGCTGGCCAATTTAAACTCTTCGTTTACAGAAAAAATTGCAGTTGACATAATGAATACACTTCATGGTGTCCCATTAACAAGGAGCGTTTCCGATTTTAACTTGGAAATGGATAGAATTGCTATAGCTTTGCTTGGCATTGCCATGCTGATCATTTTGATAATATTATTTTTTACTATGAGACTTATTTTGCAATTATCAAATAAAAAAAGAGTATTTGTTATGCCGGGCTTAAAGGGATGTATTGTCATTTTCTTATCTATTGTTTTTTTAGGTGCGCTTGGCTTAGCAGGATATAGTTTGCCTATGCTATTTTTTGGGGGGGTAAGTTGGATAACGGTAGGCATTTGGTCTCCTCCAACTATTATTTATGCAGCGACTGCAATAGTCATAGCAGTTGTATTTACATACCTATTTTTGATAGCAGATTTTTTGTTTAAGCAAAAAGATAAAAAACCCTATTTTCGAATGATAGCTTTAAGCATTATAAGCGGAATTGGTAACGCCATGATTATTTTCATGATCAACGCTGCCCTAACAAGGGAAGTTGGTTTTCACATAGACTTACTGCTATTTTTCATTTTAGGTCTTTTTACTTATTTGGGTGCTCAGATATTGGTAAGGCCAAAAATTATAGAAATAACTAATCAGATAGTATATGAAATGAGAGTAGAGCTGATAAATAAATTGCTTAAAACCTCACACGAAAATGTAGAAAGCCTTGAGAGCGGAATTATTCAATCTACGCTTAATAATGACACGGAAACTATATCAAATTTTGCAAATGTGATTATAGCAGTGGTAACACATGCCGTAACCATTATAGCATGCTTTGTTTATCTTGGTTTTGTTAATATTTTTGCCCTATTAATTAGCATGGTGACTATCATTTTAATTTCATCTATTTACTTTTTGGCCATTCAAAAGGCAAGCAAGTTGCTTGAGGCTGCAAGGTCTACTCAAAACACTTTCTTCAAGTTTATTGATGACATGCGTAAAGGATTTAAAGAATTACGGCTAAACATTAATAGAAGAAACGAATTTGAAGATGACGTAAAGCAATTAAGCAATGTCTATAGAATAAAAAGGGGAAAGGCATTTTTAACTTTTGCACATGTTCTTATACTTGGTGAGCTAGTGTTTACCCTTGCAATCGGATTTTTAGTATTCTTAGTTCCGATTATCTTAATGGACATACAAGGTTCTGAATTAAGAAGCTTTGTGTTCATACTGCTATACCTAACAGGCCCTGTAAATACTATACTCAATAATATACCCAACTTAGCGCAAATAAGAGTAAGCTTTGGCAGAGTTAAAAAACTAACTCAAGATATAACGGGCTTATCGGAAAAAGAGCTTCCCAATTTGGAAGACCAAGAAAAAATGAAAGAAGTTTGTTTGAGCTTGAAAAACGTTGAGTACGAGTACAATTTGGAGAACATGGAAAAGTTCAAAGTAGGACCAATAAACCTAGAGTTTAAGCCTGGAGAGGTTGCGTTTATAACAGGCGGAAACGGAAGCGGAAAGTCGACCCTGGCTAAGATTTTGACTGGGCTATATCGCGTTCAAGCAGGAGAAATAACGCTTAATGGTGCAAATATTACAACACAAGATTTAGAGCAAAAATACTCTGCAATTTTTAGTGATTTCCATATTTTTGATAAGTTATACGGTATTGACTACGAAAGCAAGATGGATGAATTTATGAAGTATTTAGAAATTATGCAGCTAACCGATAAAATAGAGTTAGAAGAAGGAAGGTTTAATACTACTAAGCTTTCAACCGGACAAAGAAAAAGATTGGCACTGGCAATCAGTTATCTTGAAGACAGACCGGCATATTTGTTTGATGAGTGGGCAGCCGACCAAGATCCAGAGTTCAGGGAGTTTTTCTATAAAGAGCTTCTTCCTGAATTCAAGAAAAAAGGAAAGTGTGTTATAGTTATAACGCACGACGACAGATACTTTGACCTTGCTGATAAGCTGATTAAAATGGAGCTTGGAAAAGTTGTTCCAAGTTAATTTTATACCAACATGAAAATATATGCTGTGGAAATAGAAGATATCTGCGAAGCGAGATTACAAGAGCTTAGCTTAAGGGTTGACGGTAGTTACAAAAGAAAAATTGAAAAGTTTTTTTATAAAAAAGATAAAATAAGAACTTTAATCGGGCAAATTTTAATTAGAAGAATAATTTCAGATCAGCTAAAACTACGAAATGAAGACATAGTTTTCAAAAAAAACAAATATGGCAAGCCATATCTTGAAAATTGCAGTGAGTTTCATTTTAACATATCTCACTCTGGGGATATCGTTGTGTGTGCTGTCCATGAGATGCCTGTAGGAATCGATATTGAGCAAGTGCTATACATAGAAGATTATGTTGAAATTGCAGAAAGTTGTTACACAGAAAAAGAGATATCCTATATCGCAAAAACTGGAGATAATTCTTTAAGCAGGTTCTATGATATATGGACTCTAAAAGAGAGCTACATCAAATGCCATGGAAAAGGGCTAGCAATACCCCTAAAATCATTTTCCATAGACATTACCGACAGGGCTGTTACAGCTACTATAAATGGTGAAAACAGTAATTATTTGTTTAAAAATTTTTCAGTTATTTCGTCTGCGACAAAAGTTGATGCGCTCACATCCCCTAAACTGCAAAGTGTATGTCACCAGAACTCTACAGTTTTCCAGGCACTTGATGCTAGGTCGGATTACAGGATTGCTGTTTGCACGTTGTGTGGTAATATTCCTAATAATTTGATTTGGGAAAACCAAAATCGATTAATTAAGTAACCACAGATTAACCTGCTTTCGTCAGATTTTTGAGCGTTTTTTCGATAGGTGCTCTTGCGGAAAACCGCACATACCCAAAGGTACGTAAGGCTTTTCCGCAAGAGTGCATAGCGGAAAATAAGCCAAAAAGATGGCGGAATGAGGTTAATCTGTGGTTATTTAAGGGTTCGTCCGCAAATTAAATACAGTCAATCATCTTGCAGCGTGCCCCCTTTCTAAGGGATGCCAACTAAAATTCGATTAGCGAATTTTAGTTGGCGGAGTTATAGCAGCTGCAATTAGGAGAGTTGATGCTTTTGATAACACTATTTTGTTTGCCTTACGCCGGAGGCTCAAGTGCTATATTTCACGAATGGAAGAGGCTTATGCCTCCCTCAATAATGCTTAGCCCGATAGAGCTTAAAGGAAGAGGTAAAAGATATAACGAAGGTTATTATAATGATTTAAACGAAGCGGTTGATGACATTCTTTTCCATGCGAAAAGCAAGATATCATTTGGCGAATATGCACTTTTTGGACATAGCATGGGAAGTCTTTTATCATATGAACTATATTATAAAATACTTAAAGGGGGACTGAATAAGCCCAGGCATATGTTTTTTTCAGGCTATTCTGCTCCAAGCACGACAAGAGATAAAAAAAATTTATATCTACTTCCGGATAGGGAATTTATAAAAGAGATTATAGCTTTAGGCGGTGTACCTGAAGAACTGAAATTGAACAAAGAGATATTGGATCTGATTCTCCCAAACCTTAGAAATGATTTTAAAATGACAGAGACCTATATCCATTCAGAAAAAGAAAATAAAATCGAATGTGATATTACAGTTTTTAATGGTAATGATGATGACATAAAATTGGAAGACATATTATTATGGAAAAGCCACAGTAGCGGCGAAACAAAAATATACAACTTTACCGGCAATCATTTTTTTATAAATGATCATACCAAAAGGATAGTTGATATTGTATGCGACACGATTGCGGCAGACTGATTATGGAGAGTATAATGGGGAGGTTTTTGAATGGGCGTTGAAAAAATAATTTATCATGGATTAACGCATCCACAGAAAAGAATATGGTATATAAATAAAATCAATCCGGATTCCCCGCTGCACAATATTGGTGGATGCATTAACATAGTCGGCTCTATTAATGTTGAGATAATGAAAAAGGCGTTTAACATTCTTGCAGAGAAAAATATTGGTTTACAGTTAAGGTTTATGGAAATAGATGCCAACCCTTTTCAATATGTCAGTGAATTTACAGAGCAAAATGTTGATTTTATTGATTTCAGTGAGTTTAATGACCCTTGGGCAGAACATGAAAAGTGGTCTAGTGATACGTTTAAAAAAAAATTTAATATATACGATATTCAATTATTTTATTTTGCAATATACAAAATTAGCCCTAATCATTATGGGGTGTTGTTAAATATTCACCACATCATATCAGATGGGTGGACAATAGTTTTTTTAGAGAAGCAGCTTTGTGAAATATATGAAAGTTTGTTAAATGGTAGAGAGCCTTTCTTGGAAGAAAACCATTCATACATAGATTATATAGAATATGAATCTAATTATCTTAAATCAGAGAAATTTATGAAACATAAGGATTTTTGGAATCAAAAGTTCTCGGATATACCATATGAATTTTTATATAACTCAACAAAAAGCTTAGAAGGAAATAGGCTAAGCATTGAATTGCCTGCTGATTTAAATGAGAAAATAAATGAATTTATCAATTCTAAAAAATGCTCTCTTAATACATTTTTCATAGCAATATTAGCTATATATATGCATAAAACAATGAACAAAAATGATTTGGTTATAGGAAACCCTGTATATAATAGAGTAAACAGAAAGCAAAAAAATACTTCCGGAATGTTCACAAGCACAGTTCCTCTTAGATTTTTATTAGACCCAGGAGTTAACTTTGATTCACTAATAAAACAAGTTATGAGCGAGATAAAACATTGCTTCTTAAATCAAAGTTACCCTTATGACCTTTTGATAAAAGATTTGGAATTGAGCAAATTGGGTTATGACAATTTGTTTAAAATATGTGTTAATTATTATAATACACAACATATTGAGCATGTTGATAATATGCCTGTTAGCGTTACAGAGTCTTATTGCGGTAGTCAAAGTTACTCTCTGCAACTAACGGTTAAAGAAGAGAAAAAAGGAAAAATAATCCTTGTCTTTGATTACAAGTCATTGGAATATACAGAGCAAGAAATTAAAGCAATACAGAAAGCCGTTATTTACATTGCGCATCAAGTTATGACACATAAAGAACTTTTAATTGATAAGTTAAAATTGATTAGCGATAAAGAGATTAACTATAAATTGCATGAGTTTAATGCCACAAATTCCTGCTATCCTCAAAAAACAGTATATGAGTTGTTTGAAGCAAAAGCTTTGAAACTACCTAACAATATTGCTTTGGAATTTGAGGACAAAACTCTTACATATAAAGAACTTAATGAAAAGTCTAATCAAATATCTAATCTCTTGTTAGAAAAAGGCATTAAGCGAGGCTCTGTTGTTGCAGTTATGGAAACTCATTCGCCTGGGCTTGTTGCTAGCATTTTAGGGGTTATAAAAGCGGGCGGGACATATTTGCCGATTGAACCAAATTATCCTGTGGAAAGAATAAATTATATGCTTAAAGATTCAAATAGCAAAATACTTCTTACAGATTTTGAACCAAGTGGCAACTTAGAACTTAATGGGGAAACTGTTAATTTAATCAATATAGACTTAAATATGTACGACAAAGAAAATCCAAAGGTATTAACAACTATGTATGATTTGGCTTACATAATTTATACATCTGGCTCAACGGGCAGGCCAAAAGGGGTGATGATTACACATCAAGGGCTTACAAATTATATATGGTGGGCAGGAAAGACATATTTTAAAGATATTGATGAAGCGATGGCTTTGTACTCTTCAATATCTTTTGATCTAACAGTGACATCAATATTTTCCCCACTAATTTTAGGCAATAAAATAGTCATTTACGATAATGATGAAGCTGAGTTTGTCTTATACAAAATTTTGAGGGAAAACAAGGTAAGTGTTGTCAAGCTTACACCGGCACACCTTGCATTAATTAAAGAAATGAATAATCGCAACTCCCGTATAAAGAGATTAATTGTCGGAGGAGATGATTTTAAGGTAAGCCTTGCAAAAGAAGTTAGTGACAGCTTTGGCTACGTGGAAATATTCAACGAATATGGCCCCACTGAAACAGTGGTTGGGTGTATGATTTATAAGTATGATAAAATTAGAGATAAAGGCCTATCTGTTCCCATAGGAAGGTCTGCTGATAATGTTCAGATATACATACTAGACATTAATTTTAACATAGTGCCTACAGGGCTTATTGGTGAACTTTATATATCAGGAGATGGTGTTGCAAAAGGATATTTGAATAATGAAGAACTAACAAATGAGAGATTTCTTGAAAATCCATTTGTTCCGGGTAAGCGTATGTATAAAACGGGTGACCTAGCAAGATATTTAGAAGGCGGAGATGTTGAGTATGTTGGCAGATCTGATAGTCAAGTAAAAATAAGAGGTCATCGTATTGAGCTTAGGGAAATTGAGAGACATTTGATTGAGTTTGAATCTATAAAAGATGCAATTGTACTAATTAAAAAGGGAGCATCAGGAAGTGAAGTTTTGAATGCGTATATAGTATCAAAGGTCAAAATATCAGAGAAAGAACTTAAAGATGCTCTCTTGTGTAGTCTGCCAAAATACATGATACCTACTCATTTTATTTTCATGGATGAACTGCCTTTGACTGCAAACGGGAAAGTAAGCCATGAACTTTTGCCAGAACCCGTAACAGTTAAAAATGAATTTGCAGGATGTAAAACTCAAGCTGAAAAAGAGCTAGTAAATATTATGAAAGAAGTTTTGATGATAGAAAACATAAGCTTAAATGACAATTATTATCAGCTGGGTGGAGACTCTATTAAAGCAATTCAAATTTCCTCAAAGCTACGCAATGCAGGTTTTTCCATTAATGTTAAAGATATTTTAACTTATGAAATTATCGGAGAAATGGCATCACATCTGACTGAAGCTGACGGCTTTGATATGCCAGACCAAGGTTTAGCTATTGGAGAGTTTAGCCCAACACCTATTATAAAATGGTTTTTCGAACAAAACTTTGCCGAACGAAACCACTATAATCAATCTGTTCTGTTAAAAAGTGGAATCCCGCTTGTGATTGATGAAATAAACGACGTTTTGTTTAAACTGATAGAGCATCATGACACACTAAGGGTTAATTATAACCAATCAACCGGGATGCTATATTATAATAATGAACATTTAAAAAATCCGTTGCATATTGAGGCGCATGATTTAAGTGCCTACACAGACTATGAGCAGGACGCAAAAATCAAAGAGCTAGGACTCAAGATAAAATCAAGCTTTGACATTGAACATAGCATTTTATTAAAAGCCTGTGTTTTTGATTTAGGAAAAAGAGGACAGTTTCTTCTGCTTACAGCACATCATTTAATTATTGACGGCATTTCATGGAGGATATTGATAGAAGATTTTATTAATAATTTAGAACTGCGGCGAAGCGGACAGGAGTTTAATCTGCCACATAAAACGCATTCTTTTATGCGTTGGTCAGAATTACTTCATGAATACAGTCAGAACAAGTTTGATGCCGAGGAACAGTATTGGGCTTCTTTGATTAGCGAAGAGTTTCAGTTTCAGATAAATTCAAACTCCGGACCGAAAGAATCTGTGCAAATGGCTGTGTCAACAACCCTTGATACAATTTGCGAAGCATCAGCTCTGACAATTGATATTAGCAAAGAAACAACCCAAAAATTATTAACATCCACAAACGATGTATATGGTACGGAATTACATGAAACACTTATCATTGCTCTTGCTTCTGTTATTAAAGATGTCACAAAACATGAGGGTATTATTATTGAGCTAGAAAGTCATGGCAGATCTGATGTATTAAGCGGAATTGATATATCAAGCACAATAGGTTGGTTTACCGGAATAAATCCTATTAAGCTTATGCTTAAAAATGATGATCTTGATTTTAATATGAAAAGCTTGAAGGAACAGATAAGGGCTGTTCCGAATAAGGGTTTTAATTTTGGGGTTATCAACCATCTTAAAGGTAAATTTCAAAAAAACAATAATCTCTATATCCGATTTAATTTTCTTGGCGATTTTGACAACTTATTTAACAACAACATATTTGAGTTTTCCCGTATAGACTGTGGGTCTGATATAGGGCTAAGCAACTATATGACATCGCTCATTGACATTAATTCAATGATTATAAATAAAAAGTTAAAGATAAGCATTACTTACGGCAAAAACAATTTTACTAAAGAAACCATGCAAAGCTTCTTAAATGGATATATCGAAAAGCTAGACAAAATAATAGAACTATGCAGTGAAGAGTTTGATAAAAAATTGACGCCGTCAGATTTTACAGCATCTGATATTTCGCAAGAAGATTTGGATAGCCTGTTTGGATAATTATGGTTAATCAATAATTTTAAAATGTATGGAGGAGAGCATATGCGGGCTAAATTGGATAAAAATAATGTTGAAGATATTTTACCATTAACCGGCTTACAAGAAGGGATGTTGTTTCATTATATGCTAACGCCGGATAGTTTAGATTATCATGAGCAAATAAGCATTTCTCTAGCTGGAGATATAAAAATAGACTTGTTGCAAAAAGCTTGGGATTTCGTAATAGAACAAAACGAAATGTTAAGGTCAGTGTTCAGATGGAAAGGCATAGATAAGCCAATACAAGCTATTTTGAAAAATCACAAAGTAGTTATAAAAGAATATGATTTTTCAAATGAAGATATACCCGTAAGGGAAAGGCTTATTCAAGATATAAAAAGCAGCGACTTTAGAAGCAGAATAAACTTAGAAAATGAAACATTAAGGGTTTACTTATGTAAATGCTCAAATAATGAATATAATATGATTATAAGCAATCATCACATTTTGTATGATGGATGGAGCAATGCGATAATAATTAAAGAGCTGCTGAGTGCATATCGCACACTGTATAGAGGAATGGATATTAAGCTTCTACGCAAAAGCAAATTTAAAGAATATATAAAGCTGAAACAGTCTAATGTTAAAGCCGATCAACAAGAATACTGGGAAAAATATTTGCATGGTGTTGAACAAAGTGACATTTTGATTAACAATGTTTGTATTTCCGAATTGAAAGAGCATTCACATTATATCTCAAAAGAAATGACTTCAAACATTATTGAATTTGCAAAGAAAAATGGCGTTTCTGCCGCATCTTTATTATATTCAGCTTGGGGAATACTTCTGCAAAGGCTAAATAATACCGATGATATTATGTTTGGAACCACGGTTTCAGGGAGAAACGTTAATATTAGTGGTATAGAAAATATGGTTGGGCTTTTTATAAACACGATTCCTGTTAGAGTGCATAATAACAAAGAAGAAACGATTATACAATTTATTGAGCGTATTAGCAAAACTTTAACAGAGAAAACAGAGTTCGAAAGCACCCCACTAGTTGATATTAAGAAATATTCAGGTATAAACAATAACTTGCCGCTCTTTAACTCTTTAATGGTAGTTGAAAACTATCCGATTGATTCAAGTGTCAACCAAGACGAAACAATATCTATAAAGGAATTTTCTGCCGAAGAAAGGACTAACTACAATTTAGTTCTGGCAGTAACCATGCTAGATTCTATTAAGATTGACTTCAAATATAACTGTTTTACAGATGATGGTATGATAATAAGGATTGGGCAGTATCTTGAGAATATCATTTCATTTGCTCTGTCTAACAATGGCAGCAAAGTTGCCGAGATTGATTTTTTGCCTGAGGAAGAGCGAAAAAAACTTCTATATGAGTTCAACGATACATATGCGGATTACCCTAAAGGCAAAACACTCCACCAGCTGTTTGAAGAGCAGGCAGAGAAGGTGCCGGATAATACGGCAGTAATGTTTAATAACAAGTATATTAGATACAGAGATCTAAATTCAAAGTCAAACCAATTAGCGAGAGTATTGAGGTCAAAAGGAGTTAGTGCAAACAGCATTGTGGGTCTTATAGTAGATCGCTCGATAGATATGATTATTGGGATACTGGGCATATTAAAAGCAGGCGGCGCATATTTACCCATCGATCCTGATTATCCAGAGGATCGAATAAAATTTATTCTTTCCGATAGTGGGGCTGATATTTTTCTGACACAGTCATGGCTGAAGACTGGGTTCGATTTTGACAAGGAATTTTTAAACCTGGATGATAATGATTTTTGCGCAGATATTGATGACACTAATTTAGACCTTGCTTATAAATCCAATGACCTTGCTTATGTAATTTATACATCTGGATCTACCGGCAGACCTAAGGGGGTTATGATAGAACACAGGGGTATCGTTAACCATTCATATGTGCGGATAAACAGGTTTAAACTTAATCAATATGACCGCGAAGTTATGACCTCTTCAATCGGTTTTGATGTATCTGTTGAGCAGGTTTTCTCACCGCTTCTGTGTGGAGCTTCCATATATATTCCAGATAAAGATGTGTTGTTTGACAGCCTAAAAATTGTTGCGTTTATGCGGGATAATGCAATAACTTATTTGAACACGGTTCCTTCATTTTTGGAACATTTGAGCAGTATAGATGACATGCCTAGCCTTAAAAGAGTTGCATATGGCGGTGAGGTGTGCTCAAACAGCTTGCTTAAGAAACTATTTGCAAATACAAACTGTGAGTTTTATAATGCGTACGGCCCGACAGAAGTTTCTGTTGCATGTAGTATGTATTTTGTAAAACCTAAAGATATCGGTACGGTTATACCGATAGGCGACCCGTTTGAGAATAATAGATTTTATATTCTTGACACTGCTGCCAGACCGTCTCCAATAGGAATAGCTGGAGAGCTATATATTGGCGGAATAGGACTGGCAAGGGGATATTTAAACCGCCCTGAATTAACTGCTGAAAAGTTTATAGAAAATCCTTTAATGCCGGGTGAACTGGTGTATCGAACAGGTGACTTAGTTAAATGGTTGCCAGATGGAAATGTAGAATTTGTTGGAAGGGTCGATAATCAGGTAAAAATCAGGGGATTCAGGGTAGAGCTTGGCGAAATTGAAAGCCGGCTGTTAGAATTTGATGGTGTAAAAGAGGTAGTGGTTTTAGCAAAAGACAGCGGGTTAGGAGACAAGTGCCTCTGCGCATATGTAATTTCAGAGAAAGAGCTCTTGATTAAAGAATTTAGGGAATATTTAACTGAAAGCCTGCCAGATTATATGATTCCTGCATACTTCGTGAAACTGGATGTTATGCCTCTTAACGCAAGTGGTAAAATAGACCGCAAGGCACTGCCTGAACCAGAGGTCGGGGCAGGTATCCGCACAGAATATGTAGCCCCAAGAGATCAAATAGAAGCAAATTTGGCAAGCATATGGTCAGAGATATTGGGTGTAGATAAAATAGGAATACATGATAACTTTTTTGAGCTTGGCGGACATTCGCTAAAAGGCACTGTTTTAGCCTCGAGAATACATAAGGAATTGAATATTGAGTTACCGATAAAAGAATTATTTAAATTTCCAACTATATCAGGGATAAGCGAATATTTAAACAATGCTAAGAAAAGCCGATATTTTTCAATAAAACCTATTGAAGAAAGAGATTGCTACGAATCTTCTTTTGCACAGAAGAGATTATGGGTTATCAACCAATTACAGCCTGACAGTTCGGCATATAATATATCAGGCTTTGTTACCCTGCTAGAGAAAGTTGACAGTAATGTTATAGAAAATGTGTTTAAAAAGTTGTTTGAAAGACATGAAGCGTTTAGAACACGCTTCGAAGAAAGGGATGGTATAGTTATCCAAATTATAGAAGAAAAGGTCAACTTTAATATGCAAAAACAAGATATATCTATGTTAAGCCCTAAAGAGAAGGAGAAAGAAAGAAAAGTAGCGCAGGAAGAGCTGTCTTCAAAAATATTCAACCTAAAAGGAGGATCACTTATCGCTGTAAGGTTAACAAAAATAGAAGAGAATGAGTATGACATTATTTTCTGTATGCATCATATCATTTCGGATGGGTGGTCTACAGAGGTGCTTAGGAGAGAGTTCTTTCTGTTATATGATGCCTATAAACGAAGCGAAGAATGCGATCTTTCGCATTTAGCAATACAGTACAAAGACTTTTCGGCTTGGCAAAACAAATTAATTGAAAATGAGGAATTCGCACAAGCTGCCAAGGCGTTCTGGGGCAGTCAATTAAGCGGAGAAATCCCTGTGCTGAAATTGCCTTTTGATTATCCTGCACACGATATTGATGGTATAACAGGCAGCAGCTATACAACTATACTTACGGAAGATAGAAAGGATAAATTAAACGAACTGGCAACCGCTTCCCAAGTTAGCCTTTTTGCGTTGATGTTAACGATTGCTAAAGTTTATTTGTCAAATCTAACAGAACAAAGTGATATATTGATAGGAATGGCAACATTCGGCCGTAATCATGTTGATCTGCAAAATGTAATAGGCCATTTTGTAAATGCAACTATTTTAAGAAGCGAAATCAAAAAAGAAAACATTTTTTATGACATAGCAAAAGAGATAAGCGAAAATACTCTTAATGCGTTAGAGTATCAAAACTTTCCACTAGAGCTAGTTATTGAAGAGCTAAAAATCAGATATCCTAAAATATCGGTGTTTTTTAATATGCTAAATTTTGATGAAGGTGACGGCAAAGACATAGAAAGTTTTGAACAAACCCATGTTGAAAAAATTAAGGATGTAAAATTTGATTTAGAATGGTATATTACGGAGCATGCAAACGGAATTCAGATTTTGTGTACTTACAACAATAAGTTATTCGAACCCTCGACAATCGAATATATAATGAAAAAATACCATGAACTGGTTGATAAAATATTGGAAGATCCGTATAAGCCATTAAGAGACTATTTTAGCTCTGATAAAAAAAAGAGGCTTAGAAGTTAATACGTATCCACATGGTGGGGCGGGTTTCTATTAAGGAATTGCTAACACCTGTGCCAAATACTGCTACTGCCCCGGTTGCGTCGATTCCCGAAGCGAGTGGTAGGCGGTTACCAGGGGTACGTAGCCACCAAAAGGCACGCTCGCCGTTTGTACGCCTAACAATTCTCGCAGTATCATATATGTCGGATGCCCACGTTATTGTGCGGTCTTCCGGCATTATATGAAGCTGTCCGCTGTCTCCGAAATATTGTATAACTTCTGAAATGCTTAGTGAGAAAATCCTGTTATACCAATTATGCGAGGGGAGGTATACAGCAAGAGGTAGCAAAAACTACTTCAACAACAAGATAGATGCTGCGGACTTAAACCAGACCAAAGTATCTACAATCTACAACAAAATATTTAGAAAGGAAAGCATGATTACATAGTTCGTGCTATGTCAAATCACGCAAGGGCGTACATATGAAATCAAAACTAAAGATTAATAGATTAAATAGAGTTTCAAAGATTAACAGATTAAACAGAGTTTTAATGATATTAATGGCAATGATGATGATTTTAGTCAGCACACCAAACATGATTATTGCAGGTAATGATCAGACACCGATTACAACAGAATCGGGAGAGTCGCATTACAACACGGAAGAATCAACTATACATAATGAAGAATCAACCATACATAATGAAGAATCAACTATACATAATGAGAAATCGGTCTACGACCTTGAATTTGAGGATTATGAAACTCATGAGCCTGAAGGCTATGAAGCTCATGAACCTTTGCTATACCCTGAGACTACAGAATACACAGAGGCATTCTCATCAACGCTAAGAATCGCTGTAGCTCCTGGGAATTCGAATCCCGGCGGTGTGCATGGTTGGTATGGGAATATGGCAGATGCTCTTAACCTCATGGGCATACCTTTTGACACAGTTACTGCGATGGATTTAAACGATATTAACATAGTACGTAGATATAGCATTATAATGTTAGATTCCGGCGGTGCTAGATTTGAACCATCTGTTTTAAGACAATTTATGGCAGAAGGCGGAACGGTGATTGCCACCGGGCTTGCAGGACATAACTTGTCAGAAGCCTTTCCGGGAATGATTTCATTTAGAGAGTTTCACGATGTTGAACATATTTGGCAAGGGTATATGGCGGTTCGTGGTCATCCTATTATTACCCATTCAAGATTTGCAGTCTTTGCAAGACGATCTGTAGGGCATATGTATTGGGCTATTAATCTATTTGGTCGAACCCTTATAATAGACCAGATCGCACCTGATGCAGATATATATTTGAGCATAGGAATATTAGATCCTGAATCGGATTATTTTAACCCAAGCTTGATATTGCCTTTTTCAGCATCTTTTAGACATGGACCCGGTCGGGCTGTTTTCATACCTCAAGGATTTGCCCAGGAGCCAAGCATAGCCGGATTAGGTGATAAAGAGGGTATAAATCCCCGGGATTATCATAGATTGAACTTTCTTGAATGGCGTCAATTATTGCTATATATGATCCAAGCATACGGTGGTTTATCACCTGCACCTGTAATAACAGTTGAACCGGTTGATCAGACTGTTACTGCAAACAGTATTATGAGCTTTACTACATTTGCAACCGGCAACCCATTACCAACGTATCAGTGGGAAGTTTCTACAAACAATGGTGCTTCATGGACTCCGATCCCTTGGGAAACATATGGGTCTTTAACTCTTTTAATTCGACCTGATATGAACGGTAACTTATACCGTTGCGTTATAACTAACGCTTTTGGTACTGTAACTACTCGTGAAGCACGGTTAACAGTAGGGGTTGTAGGCTCAATATCCGCAGCACCTAACAGACCTGATTTTGGTGAACATGTGGTTGGGTATGCTCAGCGACCATTGCAGACGATAACAATTACTAACACGGGTACGCAAAATGTAATACTTCATCCTTTGCCTAGCGTGCCAAATTGGACATTATCACCAAACCCCGGATGGGG
>Ga0136643_10001766_pt1 | contig 26997 bp, 35 predicted proteins | sample TergutLab28metaG_FD_96883 | JGI IMG/M metagenome (GOLD analysis project Ga0136643, IMG submission 96883) | Labiotermes labralis P1 segment gut microbial communities from Petit-Saut dam, French Guiana - Lab288 P1 (version 3) (version 3) | ecosystem: Host-associated > Arthropoda: Insects >... | reverse complement strand
TTTTCGTCAATCTAGGAAGCAGGTTCCGCTCGACCCCAAAGGGTCGTGCGGGTTCTGCTGACGACGAGTGGCGGAAATATCAGCCGAAAAGACGTGCAACAGCTTAATGTGAACACGCTCTAGCATAAGGAGCATGAGAGATGCGGACAATTTGCATTGATAAAACCGAAGGGGCGGCATTTTGCCGCCTGCCATGCTTTCGTCTTGAAGTTGAATTTGGCAAAGCATTAGCTCTAATAGGCGGCAGGATGCCGCCCCTACGAGAACCTGTTGCCGCAAACTTTAATCAGTGCGATTGTCCACTCCCGCATGAGAAATTACTTGACACAATGAAGTAGTTGTGATATACTCTTTTCCCGCCAAAACAATATCAAGAAACGCAGGATTTTTGTTCGAGTGCGAGGAGCAAGGTTCTTCATGTACCCGTAGGTACATGAAGGTTCTTGCGACGAAGTCAATCGGGCAAAAAGACAAGTTTATTGGTGTTGTTTTGGCGGGAAAAGAGTATAAATTATAGGCTGTTAATTTTTTAAAAGGAGTGATTGAATTGATTTTTATGAAAGATGTTGTCAAGAAGTTTGGCGACAAGACTGTTTTGAATGAAGTTAGCTTTGAGGCGAGAGATGGTGAGATTTTTGGCTTGCTTGGTCCAAGCGGGGCTGGCAAAACCACCATTATTAATATTTTGGCGGGGCAAATTGTTGCGACCAGCGGCGAGTACGGCATTGGTACGGATATGATGCATACTGGGCTTATGCTTGAACAAGACGGGCTTTATGCAAGGCTTTCGTGCATTGAAAACCTTAATTTGTTTGCTCGTATTTATGGGGTGCCTTTGAGCAAGGTGGCGGACAGTCTTTCGGCTGTTGGGCTTAATGACGCGGCGAAGCGTCCTGTGAATAAGCTGTCAAAGGGTATGCGTCAGCGTCTTGCCCTTGCCCGCGCTATTTTACATTCACCAAAGGCTTTGTTTTTGGATGAACCTACGTCAAACCTTGACCCGAATACGGCTATTGGCATACATAAGTTGATTACCGACTTGCGGGACAAGGGAAGCACCATCTTTTTGACTACTCACAATATGGATGAGGCTGTTAATCTTTGTAATTATGTGGCACTTTTGCATCAAGGCAAAATTGTGGAGCGGGGCGTTCCCCGTGAAATTTGCGAAAGGCACGACAGCTTTAAAAATGTGCCTGACCTTGAAGCTGTGTTTATTAAACTTACTGGGGCGGCGGCTATGACAGGGGAGGTGCATGAATAATGAATGCAATTAAAGCTATATTTATTAAACAATTAAACGATTTTCCTAAAAATGTGAGCATTGCTGGTATGTTTATTATGTATCCTGTTATTGCTTGGGTTTTAAGCAGCTTTATTGGCGGCGGCGGTGAAACTTATTACGAGCAAGCCGCAATGCAGGACCAAGCGGACATGATGGTAATGCAGTTTGCGATGATATTTGTTGGTATGACCCCTCTTATCATGATTGCTAATGCTATTGCAGAGGATAATGAGTATAAGTCGCTCCGGTTTTTGGTAACGGCGGGCGTTAAGCCTGTGCAATATTTGGTTGGACTTATGCTCTTTACTATTATTGCTTCTGTTTTACCTCTTTTGGCATTTGGTTTTATTGCAAACCTTGAAGGTCAGGCTTTGCTCACATTTATGGGGCTTGGTATGATTGGTGTTTTTGCAAGCTCTGTTTTGGGGGCTGTTATTGGGTTGTTTAGCAAAAATGTGCAACAATGTGCTGCTATTTACACCCCTATTATGATGGTTCTTGCCTTTGTACCGTTTTTGTCCGTGTTTAGCGAGGCGGTGGCGAGGGTTGGGCAATTTATTTTTACCGGTCAAATTTTTATGAGCCTTACTGAGCTTGTTTTTGGATATGAAGGCGTTGTTGGTGGGTATAACGACTATGGTGTGTTTGTGCCTGGGGCTTTTCCTATGTATAGTGGGATGGGCTTTTCCTTGATTGTTGTTGGAGCAAACGGGCTGTTGTTTTTGGTGCTGTTTGTTTTGGCTTACCGCAAGAAGGGTTTGAAGGGGTAAAATTTTGAAAAAGTGCTTGACAAAACAATGCTCTATGTTATATAATGTGTAGCATAGACACGAAAGTGTCGCTGGTAAACATTGAACTACCAAATTTTGAGTGGAAAAGAAAACCCCAGAGTGGCTGCTCTGGGGTTTTTGCCTTAAAAGAACAAATCTTTTACGGCATTTAGTACATAGACCGTATACTTTGCAGCTTTTACTGCTTTGTATACTTCTGTTATGTACTTATATAATGTGGTAAACATTGTTCCACCTCCTTTCGTGTGGAATATTGATAGTGTAACATATTTTGGCAAAATGCGCAATGCTGTGTGGAAAAAGTTGTGGAAAACTTTTTGAAAAAAGACTTGCATGTTAGTATAAGATGTGCTAATATATTATTATGGATAATTATGCATGAAGAGCAGGGGATGATTTGCAAAGGAAATTTTTTTTGGGACAAGCCCAAAAAAAATCGCTTCACTGGCGTTACGCTGATGTGATGTGCTAATATAATATTATGGATAATTATGAATAAGGGACGCTTGCAGGAGCTTGGCGTTCTTTTTTTGTATTTGCAGAGCAACCTTAAAAATTATGGGAGGGATTTTAATGGACGGGTATTATCAAATGCCAAAGGCTTTGATTTATCAAGAGAGGTATAAGGGGCTTTCTACTGAGGCAAAAGTGCTTTATTGCTTTATGCTTGACAGGCGCAGCTTAAGTGCTAAAAATGGGTGGAAGGATGAAAGAGGCAGAACTTACATATATTTTACGGTTGAAGAGGCTATGGAGCTTTTGAGATGTCACAGCCAAAAGGTGACTAAATTGATGAAGGAGTTAGAGGATGAGATGGTGGCTTTGATATTTCGCAAAAACAAAGGGCAAGGCAGACCAAGCATAATTTATGTGGATTTGCCAGTAACGGTTTAACTACTGTGGATAAGTATGTGAATAACTGTAAAAATTGTGTGGATAAGTATGTGGAAAATATGTTGATAACTTACAGAATAAAATCCTTGATTTTTGAAAATCAAAATTCTAGACTTTTGAAAATCAAAAGGTAATAAGACTTATTTAGTTAAACTGATTTTAACAAACTGAGTGTATGTATGTAGGGGCATGGAATGCGGGGAATTTTATTTGAAATTTTGAAACATGTTATGGAATGTTAGTATGTTGTGTGGTATAATGGTAGGGTAAAGAGGTGTAATGACGGGAAGTGCAGCAATGATGAGTGTTAGGAGGTTTTTATGGACAAGGGATTGCAAAGGTGGCTGCGCAGGGATGGGCTTGCATTAATTGCCGGATGGCGGCGTTGGGGGCTTGACATTAAAGAAGTGGCGGGGAAAATGGGGGTTAGTGTTGCTCGGCTTAAACGGTGGGCTGACGAATATGAGGAAATATCCGTGGCTTTGGAGATTGATGCGGCAGCTGCGGATTTTTTAGTTGAGGAAGTGGTTTTTAGGCGGGCGGTGGAAGGCGACCAGAAAGCGGCGGAGTTTTGGATGAAGCATAGGAGGGATAGGGGGAATGAGGAATTAGAAGTTAGGTTCGGGGGCAAGCCCTCGCCCGAGGGGAATGAGGAATTAAAGGGCGGGGTTTGTGTGGCTTCTTTGGCTGGGATGATACTTGGTTCGGGGCAAAGGTCATTGGGAGATGAAAGCTAAAAAAATGCCAAGACCTTGAAGGTTTTGGCATTTTGGTAATTTAACCTACGGAATGGTTTTTTGCTGCGCCTACTATAAAGAGGGCGGGCAAAACCAAGCTAATTATAAACATGGTTGGTATAAAAGCTCCCCCAAAAGCGGCAGAGGTAATTATTTCAATTAAGAGCAGTGCGCCAGCTCCTACCATTAGCCCCATCATTTTTGGTTTTTCTGTCTTATCTTTGAGGGCTATACCTACTATGCCTAAAATAATATTTGCAATGCTGGCTATAACCACGAAGACACCATAAGCTGCAAGGCTCGAGCCAAAGCTGCCAAAAGCCCTGCCTGCTTCGTTTATAACTCCTCCCCACAACATTGCGATAGCTCCAAAAATTATGTAAAGGATGCCTGTAACTAACAAAAATGTTCTTCCGGGGGCTTTGTTGGGGGCAACTATCGTCACCGCTGTAGGGATTGTTGGGGCGGGGGCATTTTTGCTATGACCGCATTTTGGGCAAAAATTGCCGTCATTTTGTGAAAATTGATTTCCGCATTTAGAACAAAACATGTTAACTCCTCCTAAAAAATGATATAGACGCAATAATTATAGCAGAGAGAAAAAGGCAGGGCAAGTGTGGAATTTTAAAAACATTTAAAAAAGGGGTGGCGTTGTGTGAAATATGCGGGGTTTAGTGAGGGACAGAGGAAGTATTTGCAAAAGAGCCTTGGGGCTTGGTTGAATGTGGCGGAGGGCGGCAAGAGGGCAGGCAAGAATGTTATTAATGTTATTGCCTTTGCAATGGCTGTGGAGGAAAGCCCTGAGAGGTTGCATATGGTGGCGGGGGTTACGAAGGCTTGTGCCATGGTTAATATTGTTGACTGTAATGGTTTTGGGCTGCGGCATTTTTTTGGCGGGCGGTGCCGACGGGGGAAGTTTGAAGGGAAGGCTGCGTTGTTTGTCGATTGTAGGGGCGGACACGAGCATTGCGGCAGCAATGCGGGGCTGCCGCCCGTTGCCGACGGAGAAAAAATTATTATTATTGAGGGAGGGGGCAAGGGTAATGATGCGGCGCGTATTAAGGGGGCTAGTTTTGGGGCGGTTTATTTGAGCGAGGCTAATGAAATGCATCCTACATTCTTTTTTGAGGCTTTGGACAGGACATTGGCGAGCAGGCAGCGCAAGGTTTTTTTGGATCTTAATGCGAAGCAGGAGGGGCATTGGTTTTATCGGGAGTTTTTGGATAGGATGGAAGGCGAGGGCGTAAACCACGGGCATTTTACTATTTTTGATAATTTGGCTATTGCCCCTGAGGATTTGCAGGAGGCTTTGGGGAGTTATGACAAGGCAAGTGCTTGGTATAAGCGGGATATTTTGGGGTTGCGGTGCGGCGGGGCTGATAGTATTTATGTTGGTTTTGGGCAGCATTTGATAAAGCCTAGGGGTGAGCTTGCTGCAAAGCCTTTTGTGCGTATGGCTGTTGGGGTGGATGTTGGCGGGCGTGATGCCACGGTTGCTACGCTTATAGGCATTACGGCTGACGGGGAGCTTTGTTTGGTGGATGGGTATTATCACAAGCAGGGGGACGGCGAGGTTATGACGCATAGCCGTTATGTGGAGGAGCTTTCTGCAAAGATTGCTTCTTGGGCGGAGGAATTTAACACCCTTGCTTTTTCGGGGGCTGTTTTTTGTGAGGCGGCGGAGAAGATGTTCCGCACTGCACTTTCCCTTGAATTGCGGGCAAGGGGGATGCGGCTGCCTGTTCACCCTTCTTATAAGGCTGGCGGTATTTTGGAGCGTATACGGCTTTTTTGTTTGCTTATTAATGGCGGCAGGCTTTTTGTGGCTGAGCATTTGCGGGCTTGGGCTGATGCTTTTTATGCCGCCCGTTGGTGTGAGAGGGCAAGGGCAAGCGGCGAGTGGGTGCGGGTGGATGATGGGAGTTATAGTGTGGATTGTTTGGATAGTAGTGAGTATGCTGTAATTCCTTTTAAGGGTGGGTTGGTTTAGTTTTTGGTGTAAAAAGTGCTTGCAAGATGTTTACAAGTGTGGTAGAATATAAAAAGGCAATCGCAAAGCGGTTGACATAGGTTTAGCTAATTAAAATAACCGCGACCTTGTCTAGTGGGCGGTTATTTTCTTTTGGAAGAAAATATATCTGCTATGTATAACATTGTCCTAATTAATGCAATTATTATTGTAATTGCACCAAATATTATCATCGTTATTTCAAATGCAGACATAAAGCATCACCCCCTTTCGAGGGATATTTGCCAACCGCCTTGCTTTTTGATTGCCCGATACTTATTATAACACAGTGGTGCATTTTGTCAATAATTGTTTTTGTAGCAGTCCTTTGGGCTGTTTTTTTATTTTGTAAAGGAGCTGATTATATGAGGTGGTTTAAAAAGATGATTGGTAACTGGTTTGGCGGCAATATAGGGGCGAGGCGTGTTCGCCCTTTGTCGATGGGTGCAAACGTGGCGTTAAGTGATGCGGACTTTGAGAGGGAGGTGGTTCGCAACCAAATATGGTATAGGGGTAATGCGGCGGAGCTTGCCAGTTTTTACGGGCTTACGGATGACATGGCGGGCAACACGAGCTTTTGGGCGCAGGGCGGGCGCAATGCCAAAATACGCAAGATACACAGCGGGTTGCCCGCTTTGATTGTGGACACCCTTTGCGACATTACCTTGGGGGATTTTTTGGGGGTGAGGGTTTCTGGTTGCGGGCAGAAGGTTTGGGATGAAATTGCTTGCGCTAATGGCTTTGAGCGTATGCTTGCTACTGCCCTAAAAAAGGCTTTGGCTATTGGGGATGGGGCTTTTAAGATTAGCTTTGATGCCGAGGTTTCGCCCTATCCCATTATTGAGTTTTTTGGCGGGGATGCGGTGCGGTTTAATTACCAGCGGGGGCAGGTTTGCGAGGTGGTTTTTGTCAAACCGCATGACAGCGTGGTTTTGGAGGAGGTTTATTGTAAGGATGCGGTTAGGTATCGGCTTGCTAATGATAGGGGTGAGGAGGTGCTTGGGGCAAAGCCTGCTGATGTGGAGCATGGGCTTTCTTTAAACCTTGCTGTGCCGCTTATCTTTGACGACAATCCAAAAGCCGAGGGTCGGGGTAAGAGCATTTTTGATTCAAAAATTGGGGCTTTTGATGCTTTGGATGAAATTATTAGCCAGTGGGTTGACGCACTTCGTGATGGGCGGGTGCAAAAGTACGTGCCTGTGGGGCTTTTGCCCAGAAACCCGCATAATGGGGCATTGCAGATCATGGGGAGCTTTGAAACAAGGTTTGTGCAAACTGAAATGGACTTGGCGGAAGGAGCGGATAATAGCATTAAGGTGGTGCAGCCTGCCATTGACACGCACGCCTATGAGGCTAGTTATTCCAATTTTTTGATGCTTGCTTTGCAGGGCATAATTGCGCCTGCTACCCTTGGCATTGACATTAAGCGGGGCGAAAACGCCACGGCGCAAAGAGAGAGGGAGAAGGCTACGCTTTATACCCGCTCAAAAATTATTGATGGATTGCGTGGGTCGGTGGTGCAGCTTGTTAAGGCTGTAATGGCTTTGCATTATGCCCTGCAAGGTGGGGCTGATGCGGCAGAGCATGAGGTGCAGGTGGAGTTTGGGGAATATGCCGCACCTACTTTTGATGCACAAATTGACACGGTTGGTAGGGCTGTTGGTTATGGCATTATGTCGCATGAAACGGCGGTGCAGGAGCTTTATGGCGATACTTGGACGGATGCGCAAAAGAAAGAGGAGGTGGAGAGGTTGAGGAGAAATTATGCTTGACATTATGGCGAGAATTTGTTATGATATTAAAAAGGGCAATCGCAAAGCAAAGCGGTTGGCATTAGATTGGGTTGTAAATAACCGCTTCCTTAGCCAGGGCGGTTATTTTCTTTTTACAGAAAATTTGTCTAACATGAATTTTGCCATCTTTGCCAAATTGGCAAAGAATATGTAAATTTCATATGATGACATAGCAACACCCCCTTTCGGGAGGTATTTGCCAACCGCTCAACACTTTTGCTACGCAAAAGCCGCACTTTCGTGCGACCGACCTTCTTGTCGGTGCTACGTGCTTTGCTATTTGATTGTCCTTGGAAACATTATACATTAAACGACATATTTTTGCAAGTTTATTTATGAGCGTCCATTAATTGTGGGTCGCTCATTTTTTATTTCATTGACGAAAGGAGGTGAGATTATGGAGCATTATGATTTGGCGTATGATAGCATGGAGATTATGGACAGACTTGAGCTTATTTGTGAGAGCTTGGAGGTTTTGAGTGCGGCTGTTGTGAAGATGGAGGAGCTTGTAGGGGCGGCTTGTAGCCGCCCGCAACAATGCTGTGAAACAAAACCTATGTTTAAAATCGGGGTTGATTTAGGCGGCGGCACAAAGGATGCGGCGCAAAACGCTATTGCTAGGGGTTTTGGGAATGTGTAAAAGGGATGGGATTGCAGCAAAAACCTTGCCGCAATGACGGTGTTTTGCGATGATGGGTAAAACAAACAATTATTTTAGAGGAGGAAATACCTATGAGTAATTTAGTTAATTATGCAACACATCAACGCAACGAAGCGAAAGCGTAGTGGAGTGGTTTTTTCGCAAAGCGAAAAAAGATTACCATAACAAAACATAATTTTGAGGAGGAAATACCTATGAGTAATTTAGTTAATTATGCAACATTATTCAGCGCGGATTTGGCGCAAAAGTACAGCAGAGAGCTGTTGACGGCGGGACTTACCACGCAAAATGTGAACTTTTTTGGCGGCAATACTGTCAAAATACCGTTTATGAGTCTGCGTGGGTACAAAAACCATAGCAGAGACGGGGGCTTTAACCGCCAAGCTGTGCAAAACGGCAACCTTACCAAGGTGCTTACCCATGACAGGGATGTGGAGTTTTTTGTGGACGCTATGGATGTGGACGAAACCAATCAGGTGCTTGCGGCGGTTAGTTTGACCAATGTGTTTGAAACAGAGCGCGCAATACCTGAAACGGATGCCTACCGCATTTCTAAAATCCATCAGGACGTGGTTGCGGCTGGCGGCGGCATCGACCCACGCCCTCTTACACGTGCCAATGTGCTTGAAATTTTTGACGAGTATATGCAGTTGATGGATGAGCAGGAAGTGCCGCAGGAGGGGCGTATACTGTATGTTACCCCTGCTACAAACAAGCTGTTGTCGCAGTCTGCCGAGCTTTCCCGTATTATGAGTATTACCCACAATGACGGGGATGTAAAGCGTAATGTGCGTATGCTTGACGAGGTGCAGGTTGTTGTTGTGCCTGCCAGCCGAATGAGGACTGCGTACGACTTTGCTGACGGGTTTGTGTCTGCGGCGGGAAGCGGGCAGGTGCATATGATGCTTATTCATCCAAGCTCGGTTATTGCGGTTAATAAGCATAGTTATATTAAGTTGTGGGCACCGGGCAGCCACACCATGGGTGATGGGTATTTGTATCAAAACAGGCAGTATGGGGATTTGTTTGTGGTGGATACTCGGCTTGGGGGTATTGCTATTAACGCGAGGTAGTGTAAATGGGGATGATTGCGGGCGGCAGGTTGCCGCCCCTACGTTTTCCCGTTGGAATGTATAGTAGTAAGGGTAGTAATGATGCTACCCTATTTTTGTAGGCAGAATCAGCATTTGCGGCACAAATGATTGATGCTATGTACATTCCACCCCCGCCCATCGGGGAAACCCACAACGAGAGAGGAGGAAAATTATTACTTCAACCAAAACAATCTATCACCATCATAGCTTATTCAAAAGCAAATCTCAATACGAGATTTTCAAAATTGAAATTCAATAAAGGAGCGATTCGTATGCAGACTGCCACAAAAGGCGTTGCGGAAAATCCTGTTGCTGGACAGGCTCAACCGCATAAAATTCTGAAACGGATTGGCTCTACAAATTATGAAGTGTCAATCCATTTCAGCCAAACGAGCAAAGAAACCGTTGAGGACAAAATGCTAAGGCTGATGTTGCGAGATGTAAAAACCATTTCGCCAAGTGTGCCGAAACCAAAGCTGACTGCCGGAACGGAGGATTTATGAAGCAGTCAAAAATAACAGCGTTGTACAGCAGATTAAGCCGAGATGATGAAAATATCGGTGAAAGCGGTTCTATCCAAACCCAAAAGGCAATTCTTGAGGAATATGCCGCTAAAAATGGATTTGCCAACATAGTCCATTTTGCAGATGACGGATGGACGGGCGGAAATTTTGAAAGACCCGATTGGAAAAGGCTAATTGCTGAAATTGAAAATGGAAATGTTGCAACTGTGATTTCTAAGGATTTATCGAGGGTAGGTAGGGAGTACCTTCAAACAGGATTTTATACCGAAGTTTTCTTTAGAGAAAAGGGCGTAAGGTTTATTGCTATTGCAAATAATATCGACAGCAAAGACCAATCAAGCAGCGAGTTTGCACCGTTTTTGAATATCATGTCGGAATGGTATCTGCGTGATGCAAGCCGTAAAGTGAAAGCCAGTCACAGAGCAAGAGGCATGAGCGGAAAACGCTTAACATTTAATCCGATTTATGGTTATGTTCTTGACCCAAACGATAAATCCAAATGGATTATAGACCCCGAATCTGCTGAAGTGGTACAGCGTATTTTTCAACTTACTATTGAGGGCAAAGGCCCTTGTGATATTGCAAGGATTTTTGCCGAGAGTGAAGTTGAACGCCCAACTTATTATCAACACACAAGGGGCATTGTAAATTATGAGAACAGCCACGACTTAACCACTCCTTACGCTTGGAGCGGCAACAGCATAGCCCGAATGATTACCAAACCCGAATACATTGGGCATACTGTAAACTTCCGCACGACCAAAGAATCTTACAAAGATAAAACCTCAAAAGAAAATCCAAAAGAGGAATGGGCGATATTTGAAAATACTCACCCTGCCATTGTAGATTCTGAAACATGGGAAACCGCACAGCGTTGTCGTGAAACTGTCCGAAGAAGGGATAATCATGGCGAGGCTAATCCACTAACAGGATTAGTATTTTGTGCCGACTGCGGAGCAAAACTTTACAATCACCGCCAGCCCAATCCAAAACAGTATATCGACAAACGGGGCTACACAGTCAACCGCAACGGCAAAGATATATATGAGTGTTCAACTTACAATCTTACTGGCAGAAAGTTTGACCGCAAATGCACATCTCATTATGTCAGAACTGCGGTCATACAGCTAACGGCACTTGAAGCAATCAAAGCGGCTTGCGGAGCAGTCAAAACCAACGAGGAAGAGTTTATTACTCAACTTCGTGAAGAATCCGCTATCCGAAAAGAAGAATCTGCAAAAGCCCACAAACAAAGAATTTCACAGGGGCAGAAACGGATTAAGGAACTCGATTTGATAATAAAACGGATTTTTGAGGATAATTTTTCGGGCAAGCTATCCGACAAAAGATTTGCGGCACTTTCCGAAGAATACGAAACGGAGCAAAGTGAACTGGAGCAAGCAATATCAAAGTTACAATCTGAACTTGATTCATTCACCGCCGACACCGACCGCACCGAGCGATTTATCCACATCGTGAACAAATACACCGATTTATCTGAATTAACTCCTGCTATGATTACGGAATTTATTGATAAAGTCGTTGTTCACGAACCTGATAAATCTACAGGTGAACGAACGCAGAAAATTGACATCTTCCTAAACTTTATCGGCAAAGTTGAAATCCCCGAACCCGAATTAACACCACAGCAGATTGTTGATGCTGAAACAGCACGGAAAAAGCGCGAGCGTTGCCGTGAAGCACAACGGCGATATGCTGCCCGAAAAAAGGAGCGGGAGCAATTAGAACTACAGGAGCAAGAAAAAATCTCAAAAGCAAAGGGGGCTAAAACTAAAAGAGCTTTAGCGATAGCACAATAATTATTTTCATCTGTTGAATTATAATTTTTGGGCTATCGGCAATAACAACACTTTTTACAACTACGGCACAGGAGCGGCTTGCAGAACTTATTGTGAGCCGCTTTTTCGTGTAATTGTGTCAGCAGTACCGACACAATTCATTTCCACCAAAAATTCAAAAATTCGAGAGGAGCATTTACACATGGCAAAAACAAGACTGGAAAAAATCGCAGATTATGACGAGCAAATTGCTCAAATCAAAAACAAACAAAAGGCAGAGCGGCAAATGCACAGCAAGGAAGAACGAGCCAAACGCACACGCCGTTTATGTTCACGGCATGGTCTACTGGAAAGTATGCTGCCGGAAATTGCAGGCATCACCGATGAGCAGTACAAATCCTTAATTGAAAAAGCGGTTGATAGTGATTTCTTTCGCAAGTTACTTGATGGAATGACAGCGATGGCAAAGGATATTGCTGCTGATGAAAAAGAACAAGCGGCAAAGGCTGACGGAGTAGATAAAGCTGAAAAATCTACATCAACAACACCATCTAACCCAACAAGTAAAACTGATAATTCAACAGCATCATCACAGCACAGTAGTAAGCAACAATCCACAGAGCAATCACAGGACGGCAATGACAAAAACAATTCTGATTCGTCTAATGCTAACGCTCAAAACACCAATTCACCTATACAAAAACCCCATTTCAACGAACATCAACGCCACAATCCAAACCACAAGTCCAACGGCAACATCACAAGGCAGGGCGGCTAAACGCTCCTGCCTTAAACCCGAAGGGCGCACTTATGAACCACAAGGCTACGCCTTTTGTGGTTCCGTGCGCTCCTGCGGAGGGCGTTTCGTGCCTGTCGGCACGAAATAAGGGAGTTGCACCCCCTTAACCCCTGCATACACGGCACAATCAATTATTCCATTCGGACTAATCGTTTGTGCCGTGTCTATTTGCAGACCTCAAAGAAAGGAGCGGAGCGTTGGCAATCTATCATTGCAGTATTAAAATAATCAGTCGTGGTAGTGGTAAATCCGCAGTTGCGGCGGCGGCTTATCGTGCAGGGGAAAAGATTAAGAATGAATTTGACGGAAAGACCCATGATTATACTCGCAAGCGTGGGATTGCTCATTCGGAAATCATGTTACCCGACAATGCTCCTGCTGAATTTATGGACAGAGCCATTTTATGGAACGCAGTCGAGAAAATTGAAAAGGCTAAAAATTCTCAGTTGGCAAGAGAAATTGAAATTGCTCTGCCTGTTGAATTGAATTATATGCAGAACCTAAATCTTGTTCGTGAGTATGTCAGAAAGAATTTTGTTGATAAGGGTATGTGTGCCGATTTTTCTATTCACGGTATAGAAACAGAAAATCCCCATGCTCATATACTTCTTACCATGCGCCCATTTAACGTGGAAAGGGCTTGGGGAACGAAATTCAAGAAAGTTATCCATCTTGATGATGACGGCAACAAAATCTACAATCCCGAAAAGCGTACTTACAAATATACAAAAGTAAATACTGTTGATTGGGATAACAGAGATAAGGCAGAAGAATGGCGAGGGGCTTGGGCGGATGTTCTCAATAATTACTTAGAGCAGACGGAGCAAGCCGAGCGAGTAAACCACCGAAGTTTTGAAAGGCAAGGCATAACCGACCAAATCCCTACAATCCATCTTGGCGTTGCGGCACATCAGATGGAGAAACGTGGTATAAAGACAGACAGGGGTAATATCAATCGTGAAATTATGGTAACGAATAATCTACTCCGTCAACTAAAAGCCCGAATATCAAAACTTGAAAAATGGATTGACGAGGAATCAAGAGTTGACGAACCCCCGACCCTTGCGGATGTTATTTCCAATATTCTAAACCGCAGGGAACAAACAGGACAACAAAACAGATACGGCACAATCAACAATCTGAAGCAAGCGGCTGATATGCTGAATTTCCTCACCTAAAATAAAATCATGGACATGGCCGGACTGCATAAATTCATCATCGCCATGCACAGTAAGCAATCTGAAATCCGTGATAAGTTGAAGCCGATGGAGCGGCGATTGAAAACACTTGACGAGCATATCAAACAAGCTATTCTCTATCGGGAACATGCGCCAATCAACAGGATTTACCAACAGCAAAAACCAAAACACAAAGAAGAATTTTTTGAGAGCAACAGAGCGGCACTCACTCTATATCAAGCCGCAGAACGTTATATTAAAGCCAACTTAAACGGCAGGGATAAAATTCCGCTTGTGGCTTGGGAGAAAGAATGTGCCACTTTGACCGCCGAGCGGAAAGCACTCAATGCTGAGTATCTTACGCTTAAAGATGAAGTCGGCAAGGTTGAAAAAATTTCTCGTAGTGTGCAGGATATTTTGTATGAGGAACGGCGGAGGTTAGAGCCGAGTCGCAGGCGTTCATATGGAGCGGAGTTATAATTCAAGCGAAAATATAACTCTGCTTGCCTTAATTCAAAGTGGCTATTTCATCAAGCACAATGCTATTGAGAATATTGGGCGCACCATCAAATGACCGTTGATAGCCGTACTCCCTATCATATACACATTTCTCAATCATATTTTTTAACTCTACGAAAGATGTAACACCGAACAGTGGTAATATTTTTTCGCAGTATCTTTTTGATTTAAGTCTCGACCATATTGATTGCTGTGAATAGCGACTTCGATAACAATAAAGTGTCGGAAACCATTTCCAACCATCAACTCCAATCGCACAGGATAATTGATAGAGTATCAAATCTGCATCAGCTATAGAGTCTTTTGTAATTAACGGTTTTTTCTCACGTTTAACCGTGATTTCACCTGCTAATGTATGCAGATTAGGATTTTCGCAGTTTGGCTTGCAAACGCCCTCTATCAACTTGAAGTGATGTCTAAATGAAATAAAATTGCAAGCATTTTCACCATTGTGTCTTTCTTTCAAAAAATATGTGTGACGCAGCAATTTATTTATTTCTCCATATTTTTCATAATGCAGAAGCACAGCAACCGTACAAATGAAAGACTCCCATATAAAATAATGGTAGACTTCTAAATTATCAGGATACATTGAAGTGAGGTCGAGCGTGGAATCAATTATATCGTTATGCAATCTTTCAAAATATTCTGCGGAAATCTCACCTACAGCCATATCTTTGCCAATCAGTATTTCGATATAGTCGATATAATAATCACGGAGCGGCTTTGTTGCGTCTAATTTTTTTATTATAAGTTCACTTTCAACACGCTCATTTAATGGCAGTCCAAAAGATTTTAATGCTATAGAAAACTCATCAGACGCTTTTCGCATCAAAAAATCAGTCTTTGCAGAAGTTTTGCCATTGTCTCCATTTAGTTGTTTGATTATATTACGAATGGACGACAAGCTGACTTCTTCTTCATTTAGCCATTCAGGGGGCTGGCTTAGTTTTGGTTTTCGATATTCGGGCTTTCCATGTAAGTTGCGGAGTAATTTTTCATACTGTTCTTCGTAAGTAGTTTCATTCGACAAGTCAATGTAAATTCTTGTTTTAATGTACGTTGGTAAAAATGGAGTTCCATTTTCATCATTTTCAAAAATTACAGGTATAAATTTTTCTTGACCAACCTTGCCGTACACCTCCGCTGAGATGATGACAGTCTCATCACCAACACCACCTTTGCGGTCATTTGCTTTTTTGGCATATGTTTCATCACATATAATCAGTACGTTAGTGACTTCATTATTATTTACAGCTTGCTCCATAAAAACATACTTATCCTGTCCCTCTTTCAAATCCCATTTGTCGAGAATAACATCAACGCCACCGGGATTAACGAGCCGCTCAGCAAGTTCCAATACTTTATCAGATACCGCCCATGAATAGGATATAAACACTTTTGGAATAATTGCACTCATAACCGCAACACCTCATGAATTAGTTTCTTACGCTTAATCGTACCATTTGCATTTCTAATACACTGTTCAATATTCGCTCAAAATACTCTGAATACCCGAAGCAATCAGCAACGACACGTTCAAAAACAAGCCTATCTTCCTGTTGATATTCCTGTATGGTAGTCATAATTTTACGGTCAAGCAAAGGCTTAAATGCTTGCAGGATTTTTACGGAATCAATTTTTGACAAACGGCGTGGGTCAAGTATGCGAATCTTCTCAGTATTTTCCGCACGATTATCCAATGCTCCAAGTCCTTTTGGAAATCCTGTTGCTTCGGCATAAAATACACCGATTATGGAGTTGAAAAGTGCGTGGCACAGAACAAGGTCAACATCTTCCGTCAGTGGATTAAATCCAATCGCACGTTGGTTGATTTTTGCTGGCTCATCGAGCAAGCCATAAAAAATTCGCCGCTCAGGATTCATTCCTGTAAACAGTCGTATTGCGTGGCTACCCGATAATCTTCCGCCACTAAGGTTTTGCCAAAAATCTTCCTTGTTGGTAACAGATTGATTAAGATTGCCATTGTAGCGATTTATCCAATCAAGCGTTTTTGTGTGTCCGAGTCTCGTAAGTTCATCAATCGTCCTGTCGCATACGAACGCAGGAACATCTGCTTTTGTCGACAAATAATTGCAACTTTTGGCACTTTTGAAAACCCGCTCAACATATTCACTATCAACATCGTTGTCATTACGCAAATAGTAAATTTCATCTTGCCCTGTTTTCATACCACGAAAAACATCAAACAATTCTGTGACAGGGCAAAGAATATCATTCATATACGAAAGCCAGTCAACATCGTAGAAAAATGAGTTTATGGCAATATTCATTTCAAGCAAACCGTTTATCTCGCTTAGCGAATAAGACCTAAACGAAAGCAACTTTGGTTCAAGAGCCTTTTTCAACTTTATAGAATCAACAATGTGTGCTGTATCATCTTCCGAAATTTCAGGTAGAGGTTTTTGTATTAAGCCGAAATAAATTTTGTGCTTATTATTTGGTGGTTTAGCAATGGGTTTCATTTTCAAAAATAACATAAGCGTAACCACATCAGCGTTTTCAAACCATTTTCCGTCACCACTTGCGATAATGCACTCAACGTCATAATAATAATTAAGCGCATTGAAAAATTCACGTCCTGCCAACGTACCGAGCCATGAATTTGATGTGATAACAGCCACGCTTGCATTATCGGCAAGCGATTTGTGAATATGAAGAAGGATAGGCTTATAAAGGTCGCCTTTACCCGATAATTTTATCCCACTTTCGGAGCATACACGCTTCAAAGTTTCTTTAATATTGTCTGTTTCTTCACGCCCTTCTTGGTCGAAAGGGACAAAAGGCAGATTTGAAATTACACTGCCCCATTTCGGAAGTTTGTAAATCCGTTTTGCACCGTTTTGCGGGTCGGTTATTTCAATTTCCATATCTTCATGCAGAGCAAAAGCGTTTGAGCGGAACAGCAGGCTCGGCAGATTTATAGCCGTTGCTCTCGTCATAGCGATATTGGATACTTGCAGAGGAAAAGAAAATTTGTCAGAGGCATATGTTGTCGCAAAAGCATTTTCAATTCCTATGCCATTTTCTTTGACATCAAGCATTGCTTTAGCGATAGTTCCTGTGCCGCAACATGGGTCAATAGCGGGAGCAGTCAAGTCCACAATTCCCGCTTTGGCAAGTATTTCAGCGAGTTTTGGCGGCGTGGTAAACACACCCGAAACACTCCGCTTAAATTGATTTACACTGTTTTCAAGCACCGACTGCAAAGCCGTATGCGGTATTTGCGCCAATCCATTTTCCGATAGAAAAGCATTATAGTCCGTCAAATCTGTCCAAGTTGCAATCGGTAAGTATTCCCCGAAAGGTACGGCTTCAAAAATATTGTAGAAGTCGCATTTTTCAGTGATTTCATCAAAAGTTTTTAACGCATCTAACGGCGTGATTTCTTCGGTAATTTCCTCAACCGCCGCCGCAGGATTGTGATTGCCTTTTATCATATGGGCAAATGTGATTTTGTTAATCCAATTTATCAATACAAACTTTGCATATACCGAAAATTTGTCTGTCCCATCAAATTTGTATTCCTTTTCGACACTTCTCCACCAATGGGAAATGTGTGCCGTTATCACGGTATTTTTAATACCCTCAACTTTGATATGTTCGGCGGTAATTGCGTTGTTGCGTTTCAAGAGTTCGGTCATTACAGTATCGGTTATGATGTCGCCTATTTTTGCAGGGCGCAACTCGCCAGAAGTGAAGAATCCGTTAATATCATAGAGAATTTCGGTAATTACACTTTCCCAATCAGCTCTATGCGTTTCCACATCAGGACGAGTGCGGATATGTTTTGTTTTATCCCATTCTCTCGTCTTAACCCAGCCATCAGAATTTTTAATGTACAAAACACCATATGCGAAATTCCAAATAACACAGCTGTTCACACCAAGAACATCAGCCTTGCGCCAAGCATCGGCAATAAAAGCCGAATCTGTAATCGACACATCAGGCATTTTAACTTCCCAACCTTGTAAAACTTGGGTTCGGGTAGTGTCGCCGTACACAAAAACATCAGGGAACATTCGCTTTTTCCCTGTATTAAGTGTACTTTCACCGCCGATTGATTTTATTTGCCAAGTGTTACGCTTGACAATCGAATCCATTAGCTTGATAAGTTCAATAGCTTCACTACGCTCGTTATTAACTTTTGCAAATCGTGGCATATTGTCACACTCCGAACCCCTCGATTAGAGGACTGATATATATGTGTTTTCTTGTGCTTTCGGGAAGTGAAAGCCATGCGTTACACAAGCGGCTTTCTGCTACGTCTATGTAGCAAATTTCGTCACGCTTAAAGAGTGCAACATCTTCATTTTTTTCAATGCCGATAAAGTTTCTACCTTCAAGCATAGCAGATACTAAAAACGAGCCGCTACCACATGTATTGTCAAGAATTATATCGCCCTCATTTGTGTATGTGCGAATAAGGTAACGACCAAGTTCGATAGGTTTCTGTGTTGGGTGAAGAACCTCACCCTCTGATTCTGCTGTTTTCACATAAAGAATATCGGTTGGGTATCGTTCACCGTTACTATGAACACGGACAGGCTCAAAATCACCATAACAACCGCTTAGCTGATTCTTCCTTACGCCTTTATCGTAAGCTGTGCCTTGTGTCATTTGCGGATTATATACTGGTTGCTTTTTATAGAAAATACAAACATCCTCGTGCTTTCGCAGAGGTTGTTTTTTTGCGTTTAAGAAATTGGTTGGCTTGGATTTTTCCCATACCCATTTATACTTAAAATACTTCTCTTGACTAAGGATAAGTTTTGCAGTAAATACGCCATGCGAAGTCAATGCAATAACACCATTAGGTTTGATTATACGAAGATATTGCGCCCACAACTCATCAAGAGGGATATAACTATCCCAAGCATTTTGGGTCATTCCATACGGCAAATCACAAAGCACCATATCAACCGATTTATCAGGTATCTCTTTCATCTTTTCAAGGCAATCAGCCTCAAAAACACGATTCAAAAAACACTCAATCCCATTTGCATACGTGCGTTCAAAAAAAACAGGAGTCGTAGCAACAGCCGCCACAGCAAAATCATTTTGTAACGGACTGATATTTATAGGAGCGGTACGAGTTGCTCTATTAGCAAGTGCCATATCATTCACCTAATCTTCCCCAAGGGATTTTACTCCTTGCATGATAATTCCATTATATCGCCCGGCTCACAATGTAGAGTTTTACATATGCGAACCAATATATCAGTGTTCACATTTTCGCCGTTGCGTAGTTTTGCCAATGACGATGGGCTTACGCTGGCGGCTTCGCATAGTTCGCCCTTCTTCATATTCTTGTCTATCAACAGCTTAAACAATTTATTGTAGCTAACGCCCACATCAATCACCTCAGCTTTGGCTCAATTTCTGCACATTACTATTATAGCACACGTCAATAGGAAATGGAAGAAATATTTTTGAGATTTCAAATATTTTTGGCGGAAGAGAGAAGAATGAGTGTTGCATCATTTTTCCCCTTGACAACTCACGTTCTGGGGATTGGGGGTTTTTAAAATGGTATATGTGACGGAGAAGTATTACCGCAAGCATGGGCGGTATGGCGGGAATGATGTGGGGCAACTGCTTCATCGGGCGCATTGTTTGGTGGATTTTTTGACCCACAACCAAATACCCGCCCGTGGTTTTAAAAATTTGACGAAATACCAGCAATCCGCTGTGCGCAAATCTATTTGCCTTATGGTGGATTTTTTTGCGAATGTGGATGGGATGGCGGCGAGCAATATTGCGTCATATAGCCTGCATGGTATGCGGGTGCATCACAGACAAAGCAAGCAAAGACCGTGGGAAGCGGCGGGTTGCGGCATGTGGGCTTGGTTCACGCTATTATCGACAGGGCTAATGAGAGGAGCGATGTAAATGGAAAACTTTTTTCGCAAAAATGCGAAAAAACCGCTACACTGCGCTTCGCTTCGTTGCGCTGTTGAACAGGATTAATGAGAGGGGTGTTGTGATGGGTTTGAATATTGTGCCTATGTTTAAGGGTAACTGGGGTAAGCTGCCTTATCCGAAATTTTTGGAAACAAGCCTTTTAGAGGTTTGGGTGCGAGGTGAGGTTGTTGCTGATGGGCAGTGTTATTTTGGATACAGAGTGAGTGCTAGGCGTGAGGCGGATGGGGTGGAGAGCCGTACGAAGGCTAGGGCTACTAGCTGTGATGCGGGGTTGTTGCAGGCTGTGCTTGCCTACGACCTTGAAGAAATGGAGTTTGGGGTATGTAGGGGCGGCGATGGGTATACGATGTTTTTGGTTGAAGAGCTGCGGGTGGTTGATAATCCTGACGGGAGTTTTAATCATGTTTATTTTGGGCTGGTGGATGCGGTAGGCGGGCGGCAGGTTGCCGCTCCTACAAGTACGTTATCGGCTGGAGGTATATGATGAGGAGCTTGATGCGTGAAATTGAAAGTAGGGCTAGGGCGGCGTTGCCAAAGGTTGCCGTGGCTTTGTTGCATGATTTGCGTCAAAGCGGTACTATGCCTTTTGACACAGGTGCTTTGCAAAATGCCGCAACATATGTGGATGTAGGGCGGCTTAATGAGGGGTGTGTGGCGGTGGTAAGCGATACCGTGTACGCCCGCCGCAAATATTTTCATCCCGAATTTAATTTTGACCAAAGCCGCAATGCTAATGCGGGCGGCAGGTGGTTTGATGCTTATATAAGCGGGGAGAAGCGGGGTTTTGCGGCGGAGGTATTGGCGAAGGAGATGAGGAAATGACATTGACGGATGTGGCGGGCATTATTCGTAGGGGCGGACACGAGCATTGCTTTGGCAATGCGGGGCTGCCGCCCGATGTCGACGTGTCGATACACACAATTTCCCGCAATCGTGAGTATGCAGTTGGTTTATTTTTGCGCCGTGGCGGGGCTGTGCGTCGTGAGGCGATAGGTGGTGCGCACAATCTTTCGCATGGGGTGCTTCAAGTTAGTTTGCTTTTGCGGCTGGGGCGGGATGCTGGTTTGGCGGAGGGTTGGGCTAACGATATATATGGGGTTATTGCAAGTATGGGGGCGGGCGGCAGGATGCCGCCCCTACAAGTTTTTGCAGGGGCGGGTGAACAAACGTCCGTGCAGTGTGTACGGATGGTTTATGATGCCCCTGTTTGGCTTGGGGCGGATGCCCGTGGTGTTTTTGAATACGTCATTGACGTGGATTTTTATTACGATGTGGGCGGGCAGTGTCCGCCCGTTGCCGATTGTAGGGGCGGCATTCTGCCGCCTGTTGTCGGCGGAGAGGAGCTAAAAAATGAGTAATACTATCTACCCCGTAAGCGGGATTAATTTTAGAATTTGCACACAGGGCAGAACGCCCGCCAGCGAGGCAGCTTTTGCGACGGTGCGTGGTATGGAGAATTTTTCCATATCTTTTGACAATGGCATTGAGGAATGGACACCCCTTGACGCTAGGGGCTGGCGCAGGCGTATGTTGACTGCAAAGTCAATGAGCATTGCCATTTCAGGCAAGCGAATGCCCAGTTGCCAAGGCAACAATTATATTGCGCAGTGTGCGTATCAAGCGGGGGTTTTATGCGAAAGTATTTTGCTTGTTAGCTTTCCGAATGGGGACGAGCTGCAAATGGATTGTGTTATTAATGTAACAACATGCGGCGGGGGCGGGGCGACAGAGCTTGCGGAGCTTAATTTTGAGTGTCTTTCTGATGGTGTGCCTATTTATATGCGGTCTAATGGTAGTGTAATTACGCCTATGGGGGCGGGTTTGGAATTAGGCGTAGTCCCGCATTCCGATTTGGAGGTGCTATGATGTATCAAATTAATAATGATAAACTGCAAAACCGTCCTGAGCTTCGGGTTGGGGATAGGGTTTATTGCATTGATAATCGTTTGTCGGTTTTTCGTTTTATAAGCAAGGGCTTGACGGGCGGCGGCGAAAACGAGATGGAAGTGGTTATTGGCGGGGCTTTGGGCAGGGATGTTTATGAGGAGATTTTGGCGCAAGACTTGCCGTATGGTGTTATGCAAGAAATTGTGATTATTATTCTCGCCGCCATTTGGGATTTGGAGGTGGAGGAGGCAAAGCGTCGATTTTGCCACGGGTGATGATGCTTTGGCTACGGTGTTTTATGATTTGGAGTTTGACCACGCCGTTATTGAAGCTAGTTTTGCGATGCAGTATGGTATACGTTTGAGCAAAGAGGATATGCCGTGTGGTGAATTTTTTCGGCTTTTGGCGGGGTTGATGCCTGAAACGCCTCTTGGGCGGTTGGTGGGTATAAGGATGGAGAGTAGGGGTGATGTTTTGCGGCAGATGAGTGTTAGCGAGCGTAGGGTGCGTAATGAGTGGAGCGAATTCCAAAGGGGCGGCGGGCGGCAGCCCCGCATTGCTAAAGCAATGCTCGTGTCCGCCCCTACGGGGGAATTGGTGGATTTGCAGTTCATTTTGGCGGAGGTATTTTCGTAGGGGCGGCATTTTGCCGCCTTTTGTCGACTAGGAGGTATATAAAATGGCAGGAACAAACATAGGTGCGGTTTATTTAGACCTGCGCCTTAACACAAGGGAATTTCAGCGGGGTATTGCATCCACCAGCAACCTTTTGGAGGGTATGGTGGGGAGCTTTGGCGGCAGTCTAAACAGCATGGAGCGGGGTTTTAGGCTTACCGTCAACCGCATGATAGACAATTTTAACCAAATGATACGGGGTATAACGTCGGCAAACATTACGGTGCCAAGCCAGCTTGGGGGCGGCACAATGAATATTACGGCGAATGCTGTGCCTAATGTGACTGCCCTTGCCCGTGGGGGTATTGTGTCTGCGCCCACGCTTGCGCTGGTTGGTGAGGCAGGGAAAGAGGCTGTTTTGCCGCTTCAAAATAATACGGGGTGGATGGCGGATTTGGCTGGGGTTATAAGTGATACGATGAATGGGGGCGGGCGGCAGGTTGCCGCCCCTACGAGTGTTGTTGTTCAGTTGGACGGGCAAAAGCTGGCGGAAGTGTTGATAGATGATTTGGATAATGCAAAGGCACGCAGGGGCTTGTAGGGGCGGCAACCTGCCGCCCGCATTATTACTGGGAGGTGCTAAAAATGATTGAAATAACTGTAAGCGGGCAACGTCTGCCCGCACCCGACGCATACAGCATAGGATATGAGGACATAGGCGAATTTGCACGCAATGCAAATGGCAATATGGTGGCGGACATTGTTGCCACAAAGGCTTTGGTAAATTGCGGGTGGAAGCTAATGACGACCATAGACCACCGCCGTTTGGTGCAGGGGGCGGACGACACCTTTGTGCGTGTGCGCTACTTTTGCACAAAAGAGGGAGGGCATGTGGAAAAAATCATGCATCCACATGTAAAAGGCGGCAGGGTTGTCGCTGTTAATAACGAAATGAGGTGGAAGGATGTCAGCTGCGACTTCATCGAACGCTAACGTGGATACGCACGAACGTGGGGGTGGGCATTGCCCGCCCGCAGTCCGACGCAACGAGGTACTAATCACAAAAATAGAAAACGACAACTGCATTAAAAAAACAGCAACAGCAAGCACAGCCGCACAAGCCGTATTTTCGCAAGCGGGGCAAGTGGTGAATGGCAAAAGCCACAATGCCGGCAAATTCGCCACAATGGAGGAGGGGCTTTGGCGGCTGGACGGCAGTTTTATGCTGCCAACCGCTAGACCAAGCACACAGACGGGCTTTGTGTCCAGCCAGCTTTCCATTGCTTCGGGCGGCTTTGCCCAACAGCCCGCCCTCACAATAAATTTTGGGCGGGCTGTGGACTTGCCTGTGGTCAGCATTATGAGTTGTCATCACATCTACGCCCCCATTATTGCGGCGCAAATTATATTTTTTGACACATCGGGGCGGCAAATTAGAAGCGGCGTTGTACAGGCGGTGCCAAAGCCCTGCGGTACTTTTTCAAACATCCTTGAAGCTGAGGGTGCAAGCGGCGTGGGGAGGGTGGACATACGCATAATTGCGCTGGCAACCCCACGCAGGCGTGCTAGGATTTCGCAGCTGCATTTTGGGCGGGTTGTTGTTTTTGACGGTGAGGATGTTATGAGGGTGAATGTTTTGCATCAGGGGGATGTAGAGGCTAATGGACTGCCGCATAATGAATTGCGGGTACGGATTGCAAATCGTGATGGGCGGTTTAGTATTTTGAACCCCGTAGGAGCGGACGGGGCGATTATTGAATACGCCCATGGGGTGAATGGGTTTTGGACGAATTTTGCGGTCTATACGCTTGATAAATGGGAAGTGCGTAACGAGCATGTGGACATTACCGCCGTAAGCGGGGCGAAATTCCTTGACAATGGGGTTTTTATGGATAGTCATTTTGGGTTGGAGCATTTGGGCGACACCGCCCGACGTATTGCATCACTTGCGGGGGTTGAGGTGGTTGTACCCCACGTAATGAATACATACCCACGTTTTCCAGCCTTTGCGGGGAATGTGCCGCCACGGCGTGCCCTTGCACAGCTTGCGAAGCTGGCTTCTTGCGGCATACATGAGGACAGGGACGGGCGCATACATTTTGTTGATTATTTTTCTATACATCAAGGTGAGTTAAAGCCCAACCTTGACTACGAAACGGCGTTTGAGCAGCCGCAAATTAGCCAAGCGGGATATGTAAACGGAATTATGCTGACAGAGCGTATGATTTCTCTTGACCAAGGCTGGCTTGCCAATGTTCAGCTGCAGGTGGCGGGGCATTTGGATGTTGTCATCCCCTACGATGTCCCTGTGTGGCTTACGCCCGCAATTACGGTTTCATCGGGCTTTACACTGCAAAACATTACAAGGCATACAATGTATATGACATGCCGTATTGCGGGCAATGGAATATGCACCGTGGAGGTGCGCGGCTGGCGGGTTTCGCTTTTGCCTACGCAAACATTTTACCCCGCCCCATGGAAAAAGGCAGGGGAGGCAGAAATTGCCTATGCGGTGGATTTGCCTATGCTTATTACAAATGCGGTGCATATACAGTCTGTGCGGGATTGGTTTTTGGAACGCAAATTCCGCTTGCTTGCCGCACGTATTTTTGCAAAGGCTGTATGGCGGCAAAGTCCAAGCGGTGAGTTGAGCGATAATTTTATGATGCAGGTTGACAAAAGCGGGCGCATGGAGCGTTGCAGAGCCATCTATCACAGTCTTAATTTTGAAAAAGGCGTGCTAAACGGCGTAACAAAGGCGATAATTGCGCCATAAAACTACTGGGGAGGGAAGAAAATGCAGTACACAAAAAATGACTACATGACAATAGAGATTTTTGAACGGTTAAATGCCCAAATGATGCAGGCAGGCGCAAGGCTCGGCATAGAGGGGATTGTTCCGCTTGATTTATCACAAGGGGCGGAGCTTATTCCAACAGCGGAATTTATCAACCAAATAGAGCAAAACCTCAAACGCTTGGGGGCTGCAAACACAAAAACGTGGTATGGTGAGGATAAAGACGAGGTTTGGCTTAATTATCAAGACGTAAACCGTTGGTTTGCAAGCATTACGTAGGGGCGGTAACCTGCCGCCCGCAATACTATAATATATGGAAATCTTTTTTCTCCTTTGGAGAAAAAACCATTCCGTAATTCATACTAATTCCATTTAAAATCATGGACTGCTCTCCCTCGCTAATCCCAAACGCCTTGCGTTTGGGGCTCAGTCGGCACTCCATGTATTAAATTGGAATTAGTATCAGCACGTGATACATGTGCATGAATTACTACATTGATGAGGTGACTTTAATGATGGAAAATATTTATATCCGTGGTTTTTTAGGCGGGGTTGTTGGTATATTTACTTATTTAATGGGTGGAGCAGATGCCATCTTGCTTGCCCTTTTTGCAATGATGGGCATTGACTTTGTTACTGGCATTATCAAAGCAATTTATTTGCGTGAGCTATCCAGCCAAAAGATGTTTATAGGGGCTGCCCGCAAGGTTGGCATGTTTTTTATTGTTGCCGTGGGGAATTTGGTGGACAGTATAATGGAGCTTGGCGGGGTTTTGCGCACCTTGACCATTTCTTATTTCATAGCAAACGAAGCCCTTTCTATGTTGGAAAATTGGGCATTGATGGGCTTGCCCGTGCCAAAGCGGCTACAAGACATTTTGAAATCTTTGCGGGACAGAGGCGATAAAAAAACGGATGATAATTCGTAGGGGCGGTTTTTAACCGCCTTTTTTATTGCCTTGACAAAAGAAAAAGGGGATGGTAGATTATTATTAAAATGAATTTGCATTTCTTTGGCAGCGGGCGTAGTAATGGGTTTCCTAATACACAAGGTGGGCGAAACACAATACATGGAAATACAAAGGTTAAGAGAAAGGGGTTTTACGAACTCTGAAATAGAAGAAACGAGACAATCGACAACTGTTTTGAAGCAGAGTGATGGCGCAAGGGTGTTCATTAAAGAGACCGCACAAGGTAGGTTTAATGTTATCGTTGAGGGCGAAAGAGGAATTATAACGGCATTTAGAAATATTAGGCGAGGTGCGTTGGAAAGATTAAGTCGAAACTATGGATGGAGTGAATAAGATGGGAAATTACATTTGTTGTTTTTGCAACACAATTATTAATGGTGGTGTCACAACCTTAATGGCTGTAACAAATTGGCAAGATGAAAATGAGGACAACCAGCAGTCCCAACAGCTTTTTTGTCATTTAAAATGCTTTGAAAAGGCGGTTTATAAACCGAATTTTCTTTATATTGATGAAGATTAAGTGAGATATTTGAATAAAGGGAGGATTTTTATGCAAGATGACAACATAAATTTTTATGTTGTTGCTCGGCTTAAACTAGACGAAGAGCAGGCTCAAGAGTTGCATCACGCTATTCATAAAGAGGGCGTAACGGGTGGTTATAGAGATATTTTGCAATTTGCGAGAGACTATTTTAATAT